>ERZ1090879.4-NODE-4-length-221644-cov-52.401617_pt1 | contig 221644 bp, 181 predicted proteins | sample MGYA00478472_ERZ1090879 | MGnify/ENA primary metagenome ERZ1090879 (study PRJEB33644, sample SAMEA5815723) | chicken gut metagenome | biome: Chicken; feature: Gastrointestinal Tract; material: Caecum | place: Ireland | collected 2019-01-01 | study: A study of the... | reverse complement strand
TTATTATACGCTATTTCTCGTCAAAAATCAACCATTTGTTGTGACAGAGCCTTGTAAAAAAATCGGGGTCGAAATTCGACCCCTTTGTTTTTTCGTACGGACACCGAGCGGACGTATTCCGAGCCCGCCCCCTCGTTTGAGTCAGACGCGGTAGACCCAATCGCTCTTGCGCGGCTTTGGCGCGGCGATCTCGCCGTCGGGATAGCCGAGTGCGACGTGTCCGACGCCGACATATTCGCCCTCTATGCCCAGCTTCGCGAGCAGCTTTTTGCCCCACTCGCTCTCAAGCTCTTCCTTGGCGCGGTGGATCCAGCACGAACCGACTCCGAGCGACCACGCGGCGTTCATCAGGTTGGAGATCACACATGTGCCGTCATACACGTCGGTCGGGCGCTTTTTGGCGGCGACGAGCAAGATCACCGGCGCGCCGTAAAAGGGGTCGCCCGACATCCCCGCGATCTCGGCGTTGAGTTCGGACATCTCGGCACGCACCTCGGGGTCGGTGATCACGATGATGATCGGGCTTTGCTGCCCCATGCCGGTGGGCGCGTACATGCCTGCCGTCAAGATCTCGTCCAACACCTTTTCGGGGACGGGATCGCTCTTGAATTTGCGAACGCTGCGACGCGTCGTCAACACTTTTATAGTCTCGTTCATATGTCCTCCTGGCGATGAGATCGCACGATCTTAAGAATTTTCTTTTTGAGTTTTTGCAAAGACGTATCGACTTTTTTGACCGTAACGCCCAAGACGCCGGCGATCTCCTTGTAGCTTTTTCCGGCAAGATAGAGGTTGAGCAGCGCCTTTTCGTCGTCCGAAAATCCGCTGTCCAAAGCCTTGGCGAGATCGCGTCCGCTCTCGCGCGATATCGCGATCTCCTCCGCGCTCATTCCCGCGCCGAGCAGCTCGTCCGCATCTGCGAGCGGGATGTACCCGTTGAGCGCCTTGTGCTTGTCGCGGTTTGCGGACTTGATGACGTCGAGCAGTCTGTTCTTGACGCATCCGGCGGCGTATGCGGCGAACGCGCCGCTCTCGGGGCGATAGGTCTTGATCGCGCGATAGAGGGCGATCATCCCCTCTTGCGCGAGGTCTTCCGAATCTCCGCCGACGAGAAAATAGCGGCGCACATTTGCGGTCACAATGCTCTTGTAACACGCCAAAAGCGTCTCGACCGCTCCCTCGTCGCCGTCTGCCGCGAGCGCGAACAATTCTTCTTCGCTCACTTCATGCCTCCGCGCGCGCGGACCGCCTCGTAGCACAATATGCCGCAGGCGACGGACGCATTGAGCGAGTTGACCTTGCCGAACTGCGGGATGGACAGCGATCTGTCGCACAGCTTTGCGGTGAGGCGCGACACTCCGCTACCCTCTCCGCCGATGACCAGCGCGATCGCGCCCGAATAGTCTGCCCCGTACATCGGCTCGCCGCCCATATCGGCGCAATAGACCTTGAAAAATTCCTCTTTGAGACGGCGTATCGCGTCGTTGACGTTGCCCACCTTGGCGACCTTGACGTGCGCCGCCGCGCCGGCGGACACGCGGATCACCGTCGCGTTGACGGACGCACTGCGGCGAGACGGAATGATGACCCCGTCCACGCCCGCGCACTCGGCGACGCGCAGTATGCTGCCGAGATTGTGCGGATCCTCGACGCCGTCCAGAACGAGCAAAAACGGCGCGGCGTCCTTGCCTCTGTTCAGCGCGGCGAGCTGTTCGAAATCGGTATATTCAAACTCCTCCCCGACCGCGATCACGCCCTGATGGCGTACCCCTTCGGACAGCCTGTCCAAAGCCTGTCTCTCTTCAAAACGCACAGGCACGCGCCTCTCGCGCGCGGCGGACACGAGTTTGTCCATGTCGTGCGCGCCCTTGGCGACGTAAAGTTGCTTGATCGCTACGCCTGCCGAGAGCGCCTCGGCGACGGCGTTTTTGCCGGCTATGATCATTTGAGCTCCTTTCTGCGCGCGCGGACTTCGTCGGGCTTGCCGCACGACATCTTGCCCTCCGAGCATGGACCGGACACGCAGGACGGACCGCTTGCCGAGAACAGCATCGGCGCGACTTCGCTGACGAGAGCGAGCATCTGCCATGCGACCTCGCGGATCTCCCACTGCGCGCGGTTGCAGCAGCGCAGACGGAAAAAGTGCATCAATTCGCGCGCGTTCATCGTGACGACCATCTTGGTCTCCGCGGCGTTGGGCAGCACAAAACGCGCGTCCTCGTTGGACTTTTCGCACGCGCCGCCGAGCAGCGTCTGCCACTCCGAGTACCAGCCCTGTATCTCGTCCATCTGCGCGCGGAACTTGGCGGCGTATTCTTCGCCGAGCGCCTCGATCGCCGGGGGGATGACATAGTTGAACGTCTCCTCTCCGCTTGCCGAGACATAGCGCTGGGACTTGACCGAAAAGCTCGCGATGCGGTGGCGTGTGATCTGCGCGAGCAGAGCGCGCGACACTCCCTCTATGCCGAACGTGAACGAAGCGTGTTCGATGGGCGACAGATGGCTCATCGAGACGAGACGCTGCAAAAATTTGGACACGTCCTTGCTGTCCACGCCCTGTTTGAGATCGCCGATGTCGGCGTCGCTGTAACAGAGTTTCGCGGCGAGCGCGACCACCTTTTCGGGGTCGGGCGTATAGTCGAGCAAGACTACTTTCGGTTTGACTTGGGGCATAGTGACTCCTTTGCGCGCATGCGCATCATTTGTATGATTCTATGATATACCGAAATCGCAAAAAAAGCAACCCAAACGGGTCGCTCAATCGGAACAAACGTCAAACGCCGCGTCGAGCAGCTCGTCCAGCCTGTCCGTCCTGCCTGTGAGATAGAGAAAACCGAACACCGCCTCGAGCCCCGTCGCCGAGTGATATTCGGCGATCGACGCGTGCTTTGCCGCGCTTCCGACGTGAGAGTTGCGCGCCCTCAAAAAGATCGCTCTCTCCTCGTCGTCAAACCTCTCGTTGAGCGCGGCTGCCGCCTTCGCCTGCGAAGTCGCCCTCGCCTGTCCCGAGACGAGCGTGTGCAATTTGCCCGCCTTTGCGTGCGACGACGACGCCAGCCTTGCCCGCAGATAGAGCATCTGTACGCCGTCGCCGACATAGGCGAGCACGAGCGGATTGAGCTCGCGCGCCTCTGCGGGCGTCAAAGCCTTGCCGAAGCGCGGCGAAAACCCGTCAAGCGCCATATTTCGACTTGAAGTAGTCGAAGAGCAACTCGTCGCTGTAAGTCTTTTGACCGGTCGCTTCGAGCGTCTTTTGCTCGATGTACTGCTTGCAGCTACGCTCCATGATGCGGATGATCTCGAACGCCTCGTCCATATCCCTGCCCGCGCAGAACACGCCGTGGTTTGCCATAAAGCAGGCGTTGCGCCCCTGCATAGCGGCGACGGTGCCGTTGCGCAGCTTTTTGGTGCCGGGCAGCCCGTACGCGCCGACGCGTGCGCTGCCGCCGACGAGTTTTTGCATCTCGTCGCTCATCACCGGCAATTCGACGCGGGCGGACGCGAACACCGAGCACCACACCGGGTGCGAGTGGATGGTCGCGTTGATCTCGGAACGCGCCGCCATGATCGCCGCGTGTATCTTGCGCTCGCTGGTCGGTTTTTTGCCGTCGCTCCAAACGGACGGATCGCTGATCTGCACGATCGGCATGTCCTCGGGCTGCAATGCGACATAGTCGAGCCCCGTCGGGGTGACGAGCATGTGATCGTCGTCAAGCCTGACCGCGGTGTTGCCCCAAGTGCCCTGCACGAGGTTCTCGGCGAGCAGCGCGACGCCGCTGTCCTTGATGACTTGACGCAGTCTCTTTTCTTCCTCTTTGTCCCATGCCATATCAGTCGCCCTCCCTTTGGGAAATGTTCTCTTGGTTGGTCTTGCTGTACTTCTTCTTGTAGACGAAGCGCATCAGCTTGGCTTCGAGCGTATTGATGACCTTGCAACCGCCGACCACACTGCCGCAGACGAAGACGTGCGCCGCCTTGTCGAGCACGAGCGCACAGGTGTACGCCTCGTCCATCGTGCGGCCCGAAGTCAACGCGCCGCCGCCGGCTATGAGGCAGGAATTGCGCCCCTTGACCGCCTTGATCACGTCGGCGACTTCCGCGCTCTTGCTCGTCTTGCAGGTCGTGCCGACGATCTGAGCCATGTCGTCGATGACCGCCGGAATGGTCGCCTTCGCCTCTGCGACAGCACGCACATACGCGGGGTGAGTGATCATGACTGCGTTGATGTCCTCGCGCGTCGCGAACAACTCGCCGAGCAGCGCATTCTGTCCCGAACGGTCGTCCGCCTTGACTTCGACCAACTTGTCCTCAGTCAGCTCCGCAAACGGCGCGGCGTTTTTCACAAAGCCGCCCTTGGAGCGCATCGCGATGACGTCGCCGTCGCCGCAAAGCCTTTCCGAAACCGCCTTTTGCGCATAGTCGCACATGGTGGCGGCGAGCTTTTTGTCAATCATCTTCTCCTCCTCCGAACCTCAGCGCGTTCGCCTTGTAGTAGGTGCGTTTGAGGCTCTTGTAAAGTCGTTTGTAGGTGGCGAACATCTCGTCGTAGATGTAGCCGTTCGCCGGGTTGGGGCGATAGGTCTTGTTTTCTTTGACGAACTGTTTGGCGCTCTCAAAGCTCTCGAGTTCGCCAAGTCCGATCAGCGCGATGATCGCCGCGCCCAAAGCGCCGGCGTTGCGCGGATTGTCTACGACCGCAAACTCCGCGCGCGTGATATCCGCGATGATCTGCATCCACGCGTCGTCGAGCGCGCCGCCGCCGATGATGCGGAATTGGCGGCAGTGGAAGCCGTAATCCTTCTCGAAATTCTCGAGGATCCATCTCAAATTGTAGCCGATGCCCTCGTAGACGGCGCGCATCAAATGCTCGCGCGTATGCTCGGGTCCGATGTTGAAAAGCGTCGCCCTCGTGGTCGTCGACGACACTGGGCATCTCTCGCCCAACATCCACGGCGTGCACAACAGGTGGTCGGACCCGGGGGGAATGGTCTCGATGACCTTGTCCATATAGGAATAGATGCCATCGCCGAGTTCCTTTTGCTCCTGACGGAAAAATTGGTCGATCAGCCACTGGATGTTGCTGCCCGCCGCCTCGGTGATGCCGACGATGAGGTTCATGTTGATGTCCGCGCTCTGTATCGCCGACGCGCCGTGCTTGAACTGCGTCTTGTCCCTGGACGCGGCGCCTACCCATGCGGAAGTGCCGAGATAGATGTGGATGTCGCCGTCGCTGTTCATGCCCGAACCTATGCACGCGCTCTGCGTGTCGTCGCAGCCGCCGAACACCGGCGTACCGGGATCGAGTCCCATCTCCTGCGCCGCCTGTTCGGTCAATCCCGAGCCGATCTGATCGGTGCTCTTGACGAGCGGCGGCAGCTTTTTCATGTCAAGTCCCGTCAGCGACAGCACGGACATCCATTGCTTCTTTTTGAGGTCGAGCCCATAGCTGGACGCGCCGCTGTATTCGGCGACCATTTCGCCCGTGCACTTGAATTTGAGATAGCCGTTGACGTCGAGGAAATACTTGGTGCTGTTGTAGACGTCGGGGCGCTCTTCTTTGAGCCAGATCAGCTTGGCGACGACGTCCTTGCCCATGATCGGCGTACCGGCGACGAGAGTGAACAGCCTCTTACCGCCGAGCTTGCGCATGATCGAACGCGCCTGTTTTTCCGCCCTGCCGTCGACCCAAGTGATGTTGTTGTGCAGCACGTTGCCCCATTGATCGATGGGGATGATGCCCATCGCCTGCGTCGAAAAGACTATGCCCTTGACCTCGTCCGGCTTGATGCCCGACTGCTCGACAACGGCGCGCGTCGACTTGCAGACCGCCTCCCAATATTCCGCCGGATCCTGTTCGACGAAACTCGGGCTGGGGTAGTAGGTCGGATAGGGCGCGGTGTTTGTCGCGACGATCTTGCCTTCAAAGTCGACGAGGACCGCCTTGTCCGAACTTGTGCCCATGTCGTGGGCGATGATATACTTTCCCATAATTCACCTTTGCGGATCCCCGCTTATAATTCGAAAAAGGGGTCGCTCGTGCGCTTTTGCACACGGGCAACCCCGGTCCCTATCTTAGATTATTGATTCTTTCTCGCGGCGATCGCGGCTGCCTTTTTCGCCTCTTTTTCGGCGCGATATCTCTCGACCTGCTTCTCCATCGGCTCGGTGCGCTCTTTGACGAGAGCGAACACTTGGTCGAACTTGCCGAGCGCGTCGTCGATGACCTCGTCGGTGTCCGCCATCGAGGTATACAGTCTGCTGCCGGCGAGTGTGACGATGCCGTGAGACATATACGCCGCGCCCATGTGCTCCATCGCCTCTTTGCGGACCATGATCATGTCCTTCATCTTGAGCACGCTGAGCAGCTTGAGGATGTTCATCGACGAGAAGTCGTAACTCATCGCGCCGGTGCATTCGAGGTGGACGATCGAGCCTTGGTTGTACGCGACATAGGGCAGCTCGTACTTTTCGATCAACTTGACGAGCCCGTCGGTCAATCTGTCGCCGGCGCGTCCCGCCTTGACGCAGGCGTCGTTCTTCGCGATCTCCTTGATCGCGACATAGCCTGCCATCGCGGACAGCGGATTAGCCGCCAAAGTACCGCCGACGTAAGCCTTCTTCGCGCCGCCGGCAACGCCCGCCGCCATCAGGTCGACGAGGTCGCGTCTGCCGCCTACGCCGCCCGCAGCGGGATAGCCGCCCGCGACGATCTTGCCGAAGATGGTCAAGTCGGGTCTCACGTCGAACAGGCCCTGCGCGCCGCCGAGACCAACTCTGAATCCGGTGACGACTTCGTCGAAGATGAAGATGCAGCCGTACTTGTCGCACAGCGCCCTGACGCCCTTGTTGTAGTCCCAATCGACGGGTCTGGTGCCCGATTCGGGTCCGACCGGCTCGACGATGACCGCAGCGGTGCCGCCGCGCAGCTTGTTGAGTTTGAGATAGTCCTCAAGCATATTGAGGTCGTTGGGTCTGACCTCGTCGACGACGGAGAAGATGACGTTGGGGATGCCGAACGACTCGAGGAACTGTCTGGTGCCGGGCACTTTGAGTCCGTAGACCATCTGATCGGACCAGCCGTGATATGCGCCGCCGACCTTGATGACTCTCTTCTTCTTGGTCGCGCATCTCGCGATACGGATCGCAGCCATGACCGACTCGGTGCCGCTTCCGAGCATACGGAATTTCTCGACATAGGGCATGTGCTTGTTGATCTCCTTCGCGATCAGCAGTTCCGCCTCGTGGAACAGACCGGTGACGGGTCCGCACTCCTTGATCAGCTTGATCGCCTCTTCCTGCACCGCCGGGAAGTTGCTGCCCAAAATGGTCGGACCGCCCGCCTGCAAGAAGTCGATGTACTTGTTGCCGTCGATGTCGGTGAGGTATGCGCCCTCCGCCTTGGTCATGCACATCGGGAAGGGCTTGTTGAAGGCGAGGTTGTGCTGAACGCCGCCCGGAATGTATTTTTTGGCTTCCGCGGTGATCTCCTTGGACTTGGCGCACTTGACGTCATAGTATTCGGAGCATATCTTTTTGTATTCCTCTTCGGGAATGCTGTAAATATTCTTATCGGTGAGTTCTTTGAGACTTTGATTGATCTCTTGAGCGTTTGCCCAGCGCGTGACGCCGTAATGCGCCTCAGCCTTGCCGGGAAGAGCGGTATAAGTTACCTTCATAATTGCCTCCTTAAAGCCAAGATTTGGTTTATACGTCTATTTTATCACAACATTTTCGCGAGTGTCAATATTTATAAATTTTTTTTATGTGATTTGTCAATCGTTTTTTAGTAACTTTTCCAAAATTTCTAAAAAATTTTTTGGTACTGCTGTTTTGGGCAAGAAAATAGCCCCCTCTCGGGAGCCTGACCTCGTAGATCACTTCGCGATGTTACCGTTTCAAGAGCGAATGGGTAGCAAAAAACTCCCCTACCCGTCCTGTGCAGGGGCTTTATACTCTCCGTGAGAGCCTTACGCAACTTTCTGCTTGATAAACCGCACGCTCGGGGTGTCCGTTTGTCCTGCTTTCAGAACAGCCATGAGGTCGGCTCTCTTTTGCAGCGGTGTAAACCACACTCGTTTTCCCTCTCTATTCCTCAACGAGGAGTGCGGGCGATTGTTGTATCTGATGTTCCACTCTGCCATTTTCTCTTTGAGCTCATCGTATGTCTCAAAGGTCAAAGTTTTGTAAAAGTTCTCCCCGTCGGTACGGTGGGATCGCTCTACTTTCCCGTTGTGGCGCGGTGTGTACGCCCTGATAAGCTGATGTTTGATTCGTAGCTTCCCGAGCAGCTCGTCCAAGATGTGTACCTTTTTGCACTCTTTGCGGTTTGTAAACTCACCGCCGTTGTCCGTCTGAATGATGTGCGGGAGATACCCGAAGTAAACGATCGCACGCTTCACGAAGTCCGCCGTCGCCCGTGCAGACAGTTCGGGGTAAGGGTATAAAAACCTCTCGCGCGTCGCTTCGTCAATCATTGTGTACTGATAAAAACGTGCGCCACTTGCCTCATAGCGTTCTTGCGCAGCCCCTCTGAAACACTCTTTGGGAACGTACTTGACGTCCATTTGCATTTTGACGCCGAACATCTCGGGCGTCTCATAAGGCTGCGGCTCGTACTTTTCGAGATGTTCTTTCGGGCGAATACCGCTCTTGACGACATATCGATAAAAGCCGTAATAAGTCCGCGAGTAGGCGTACTTTTGCCTCAAAATGCCGAGTGCCTCCGCGTAGCTGATGTCGGGCTGCTCCTCAAAGAGCTTTCGTATATACGCCTCCTCCTCTTTCGTGTGAGAGTTCGGGTGAGGCGTATGCGGACGGCTCGACTTGTTCTGCAAGCTCTCCCGCGTTCCGTCATACCGTTTTTTCCAGCGGTAGAGCGTCTGCTCTGTGCACTTCACTTTCCTTGCCACACAAATAACATCCTCGTTGTCGCCGAGCCACATTTTAAGAGCCCGCTCTTTTTCTCGAATGGTGAATCTTACTCCTCTGCTCATCTTTCGTTCCTCCTCTCGTGTAAGGTGTCTTTCAGTTATAGCACACTTTTCAACTGATTTCAAGCGTTTATCGAAAGTCCTCAATGTGCGCAAGCGCGTTCTCGGTTTTACCGAGAAAAATTTTTTCAAAAAAAGGAAAACCGACCGACTGACCGACATTCTCCCCCTGTAACCCCCTCATAGTTTATAGTTTGTCAGTCAGTATGATTTTTCTTTCATATTTCTCTTTCTACCTGTATTTGATTTTGTTTTTATTTGCATAATTTTGCATTGCATTTGCATAGCAAACCGTATGCACGAGCTTTGCATTTGCTATGCACTTGCATTGCATTTGCATACCTTTTACATAAGCAAAAACCGCCCCGAAAAGAGCGGTTTTTCGTCTGAAAATTTCGATCAAATTGCTTCCGCTCTTACTGCTTCTTATCCGTCGGCGGGCGGCATATTTTCTGCCGCAGGAACTTCGGTCAGCTCCTTTTCTTCGGTAATTTCTGACGCCGAGACGAGCGGCTTCGGAACAGGGTTTTCCTCGACATAGTGTATAAGCTGCCGCATAAGGTCTGCCTGATCGTTCATGTAATTTGCCGTATCGACAACGATGTTCTCATAGCCGCTCTTATAGCCCATAAAACCGTTCAGAACGACGGGAAAGAGCTTTAACAGGCACGCAGCAAACATAGCCCAAGAGGGCGACACGATGACGTCAAGCCCTATTACAGCAAGTAGAACGGAGGTTAAGCAGGTTTTTACGAACTTTATGCCGTAATCTACACCGCGCTTTTTCTTGGGCTGCATTCCGAGCGGTTTTCTCTGTGAGGCGCCCCTGCCGCGTTTTAATATCATCTCGGGCGTGAGCTTTATCGGCTTAATATTGTTTGCCGAGAGAATCGCCTCTATCTGCGAATTTGAAAGTGAGGAAATCTTTTCAAGGGCAGCCTTGTCTTTTCCGACATAGCATTCCTGATACTTTGCAAAGTCAATTCCAACCTCGGTGAGCAAAGAATTTCGCGTATTTCTCAACTCCTCCTCGATATAAAAACGACAAAATTCAGGCAGCCTGCCCTGCATTTTTCGGTCGATAACTTCCTTTTTAAGCTCGTCGTAAGCCGCTTTGGACTTGATATATGTATCGCTCGTTCTTCCCGCCTTTATGCCGCTGTCAGAGCAGTTCACATACATAGAGAACGCGCAGAACAGCAGCACGAAAAACGACAACCCGAGAGCCGTCCAATCGAACACCGACGTCAGCTTGATGTCGGTCGTAAAAACGACGATGACAACAAAGATTATGAAGATTCCGACGAAAATACCTGTGTTGTTCAGAACGCCACGCAGAATCTTCTTTTTCTGCGCTGTCGTCTGCTCTATAACCTCTCCGAGGGTACGCGGTTTTTCTTCCCTGTCGCGCCAAGACTCATTTTGCTTTATAGGCTCCATTACGGGCTACCTCCTGTATTTCCATTTCCGCCGCCATTGCTTTTCGGCGGATCATATTTGTCGCCGAGCTTGTATAGCCCTGCGCCGATGACGTTTGAAAGCGCGCCGATTGCACAAATCACGAGCATTTCGTCTATAATTGCATGCAGTGCAATAAGTGCAACAAAGATGACACACCACATCACCCACACAGACGGCGACTTGAAATATGCCTTTATCTGCTTGAAAAACGGAATAGCGGAAAGGAACGCGAACAGAACAAACAAGCCCGACATGGTAGCCCCCGCGCTCCTATCCACCCACACAGGGAATTGCGATATTGTAGCAGCGAGAGGAGCCCCGACATCGAGAACAAGCGCGGAGATTTTGAATATCTTCCCTTTCGTTGTTCTTTTCATGGCTTACTCCTCCGTTTCTTCGTCCACCTCTGCCGCTGCTTCCGTTGTTGCCGCAGGCTCGGCAATTTCTTTGAGCTTTTTCTCGTCCCCGACAAGTTTCAGTGCGTCCGCGTATTTTAGATTTACAAGATCTTTGACGCCCTGCGGAATGTTCTTCGAGTTTGCGTAAACTGTCGTAAGGACTTCAAGAATAGCCTTCGAGTACGCGAACGCCGCGAGCACTGTCTTGTACCGCTCGTTCTCCGTTTCGTCAAAATTATTGATAGCTTTCTCGAATTTGTTGTACCCCGCGATGAGCTCGTTCGTCACGCCTACGACGCTCTGCTGCAACGTCGCCGTGCTTGAAACATCGTTCTTGACGGTTAAAATATCGGAGCCGAGATCGACGAGCTTCTTTTTTTGCTTTACTCTCTGCACAATCAAAAAGACAACGAGAATAATATCGCCTATGACAGTCAGAATCTCTGTCTTGTTGTCGCTCACCCACTCCCAAATTCTATCAAAGAATGTGGGGTCATCGGCAGGCTCTGCGGGCTCCGCAGGCTCCTGCGTTTCCTCCTTCACAATCTCGGTGTCGTTCTGCGGCAGTTCCTCCGCGTGAGCCACAGCAGACATCCCTGCGCCAATAAAGCAAATTGCAACGCCAAGAAAGATCACAAGTTCCACACAGATTATACAGCGCAAAAGCTGCCTTTTTGCCTTAATCATTGCTGATACCTCCTATACAATGTCGTACCCCTCAAGCAGCTTGTTGAGTTTTGCTTCAAGCTCCGAGTATTTGTCAGAAAGTTCGTTCTTCGCCGCCGTGAGGTCGGAGACCTCCTCTTGCAGCTTTGCGATCTTCTTCTGCATATCCATGTCGTCAGGATAGATAAGGACGGCACCGCAGTCTGTAAGACGCTTTGCGCAAAAGCCCTCGCAGAACCACCTCTGCGCCCGCACGGAGCCGTCAAGCACGGCGACCGTAACTTTTATCGATCCGTCCAACCAATCGCTCTCAATGCCGCACAGACCATCAGAAAGAGCCCTGTACGCGCTCTCGCCGTCGCTGCGTTCAAAGATAGCCGTTGCCTTATCGGGCGCGCCCGTGAAAGAGATGTACAGCATATCGCCGATGAGCTCGGGAGCTCTCGTCATAATCACCCCATTGTTACTGTTGAGTAGTTTGTATTCCATTTTCATCTCCCTGCTCCTTTTTGAACTGATTGTCTTTTTTCAGCATTCAGCCATGTTGCGGACAAGCGGCGAACTTCGGCTGTTCGCTCGCAAAGGCTTTTCTTTGCTTCTTCGTCGCATAGGCTGTCAAGCAACCCCGCAAGAACACGGCAACCGACGATTGCCTCGCGCTGAAAGCGTTGCCGCTCCTCGCGTTCGGCGGCGTCCGATAACTTGCACTCATCGGCTCTGACAAGATTTTTGTAAACCTCTACCACGGTGCCGACGATGAGCTCGTTCTCTTTTTGTTTTTCCGCGCAGGCACAAACAAGTGCTCGCGCCTTTTCGATTGACGCATTCATTACATACCTCCTTAACCGTCAAACGCCGCCGTCCTACCCGCGAATAAGCTGTAAAACAATGCGTCCGTGCTTAAAACCGTCCGATAGGCGTTACATTGCTTCATGTGTCCTTTCCATGAGGTGTACGATGTCCGTATATCCTCAATCTTCATCTTTCCCGCAACAAGCCACCGCTTGAACGTACGCAGCTTTCGCCGCGTTTTGACTTCAATACAGGCACTTTATGTTACTCCTCCAAAGCCTCCGCAGGCTCCTCCTGTTTGATTGCGCTCCATACGCTCGTGTTTTGAATCACGATGTTTTCAAGCTCAATCGTAGGGCTTGCGCCGACGCCGAGATAAATGTCGTCGCAGGTCTTGATGTTGCGCGCATACCACCCTGCGGGCGAGCCGTCGGGTTTATAGACGTAGTGCGCCGTGTTCCCTTTGATGTGCAGACGGCTGTTTTCCGTGTACACCACCCCGTTAAGCGCGGTGGCGATCAACCCGTCGCTAAGCGCGCGAGGCGCAAGCGGAATATCCTTAAATCCGTATGTCATGAGTTACCTCCTTGTTATTGTGAGCTTTCCACGCCTATGTAAGGGCACGGATTACCCGATGTTTTGATTAAACGCAAAAGCCGAAGGACACGCCGTAGGTGTCGCTCGAAGTGGCGAAGCCATACGAACCGACTGTGGTGATACAAAGAAAGCTGGCATTTCTGATGACGTACGGCGAGCGCAACCACCAGATGCCCGCGGAGCCGCCGCCATTGGAAAGCTTTTTGACGACTGCAGGGTAAGCACTCCACAAATCCGCATCTCCAACGGTGTTTTTGAAGTATTCATACTGTGTGCCCTCTTGTTCATACGTTGCCGCATTGTTTTTGATGTCCGAACCGCTGTTGTTTTCAAGCCCTGTTTTCGAGACCAATTCGGCAAGCGCAAACAAAAACAACTTGTCCGCCGACGTTGTAATACTCTCGCTTTGATTGCCTGCCGTTGCCTTCTTGTTGACTTGCTTTATCACATTGCGCAAGTCGGCGGGCAACTGTGATAAAAGCGTCGCCATTGTGGACGTCCTCATCTCGCTCTCGTCCCAACCACCTGCGTTAGTGCTTGATGAGTTCATTTTGTAGGTGGTCGCAAGAAGGTTTTTCATTCCAATCGTCATTCCAGCCTTGCCGCCGCTTGTCAAATCATCGTGATTAAACCCGAGAATAACAAGTGTAACTTGTTCGCCTGTCGTCAATTCAATCGTCTTTTCCTCGCCAACGCCAAAATACACCGCCGCTCTCCCCGATTCTGAAATTGCCGCAATGTCCGCCCAACTCGCCTTTTCAAAGTTGAAAGACGTTGTAATGAAAACGGGTAATGCTTTCCACGCCGTTGTGCCGTCGCCCATTTTTGTTATCTTGTTCGTCGTGTCGTAGCCAAACTCACCTGCACCGAGAACGATGTTCTGACTTTCCCACTCCTCAGCGGTTTTGACAATCGAGCTTGCAGTACCCGTATCACCCTTGTCGCCTTTGAAATTCGCCGCGACGCTGCCACAAGTTATATTGTCCCCGCTCACCGCCGTGATTTTACGCAGGTCGCCATTCGGGAACACGACGCTATCTCCGACAAGCGGTGCAAGCTCCGTCGGTGTAAGCGTCGATTTTGTAATGCTCGTAGCCGAGCTTGCGGTTGAATAGAAAATACCGCCGCCCTGCACTCGTCCGAGATTTACCTCTGACATAGATGTACCTCCTTACTCAAACGTAGCGATGAGCTCGCCGTTTGCGTTCACGGAAAAAGACGGGGTTTTACCGTCATCTCCCTTATCCCCTTTGGGAATGGAGAAGTTCAAGACGGCAGCATTTGCATTGCCGACATTTGTAACAGACGCCTGCGAGCCTGCGGCTCCCGTTGTTACTGTGCCGACAGAGACCGTTGCGGCAGTACCCGTATCGCCTTTATCGCCCTTGTCTCCCGTGTCGCCCTTGATACCCTGCGCACCCGAAAAGTCCGTAACGAACGTATAGGCGGTCTCGCCCTTGACATAGAGCTTTGCGTTGTCGGGATCATCGACGTCGCTCGAAATCATGACGAAGCTACCGACAGGCAAACCGTCTGTTGCATACCCCGCGTTCATTGCAGAAATACTTTCATACGTCTTTTTAATCTGAAAGCCCTCGCCTTTTGCGCCGCGCAGGTTTCCTTTCAGAGTCCATTGCAGCCCCTCGTCCACGGGCGCATACTGATAGACGTTGCCGTTGCTCGTGTTCAGGTACATATCGAGCTTAATCGGCGTGTAACCTGCGGACGTCAACGCCGAGGCGATGTCAACATTGCTGTCCGCCGTCCCCGTGTACCACATGGAGCCCTTTACTCGCCCCAAATTAAGAGTTGTGCTTGGCATATTTTGCCCTCCTTAAAAATTGATTTTTACGCTCAAATAACCGAACTCATCAATGCCATACTGTACATTATCGTCCGCAGCCGAGGCTTTGACCTGAATAAGATTGCCGTCCCTGATGACGAAGCTGTAAACGTCGTCTCCTCTCGCGCCGATTTTTCCGACGGAATAAAATACCGCAGTAGCTCCGCTTGCGAAAGTGAGTGTAACTCTCGTCCACAAAAACCGCCCCTCCTGTACGGCAGGAATTGCAGACGACCATGCGCCCGTCGGCGCGGACGTTCCGCTCGTCCCCTCCTGATATTCAACAGCCGTTGCGGTGATTCGGTTGTTCTCTGCGGTTTCCGCCGCGTCTTTTGCGTCCTCCGCCGTCTCTTTTGCCGTGCTTATATCCAACGCAAAAGCATTGATGATTGTCTGCAACGAACTTAAATTCTCCGCGGCAGCGGAGCCGTAAAGCTGCAAATACTCCGCGAACTTGCCGTCTTTGAAAGCGTCGCAGAGGTCTTGCAGGCTGTATTCTCCCTTTTCGTTGGTGCTGTCAAGCCCCGTCAGAATCAGCTTGATGTATTCCGCCGCGTTGTCGCCGCTCAAAGCGTCCTGAATGGCATTGATTTTGTCGGCGAGCAGCTTACTTAACTGATCAAACCACAGTTTGAGAGCCGTCGGAGACAGCCCGCCGACGCCATAGGACGTCGCAGCGTTCGGCTTATCGGCGAGAGATACAACGCCTTTCGATTTCAGCTCGGCAGGTGTTATATTCGTGAGTTTTTTCAGACTCATGTGTATAGCCTCCCTTTAATTTTTGAGCCGTCCGACAACACGATAGCGGAACGAAACGTAATACAGAGAAAAGGGCTTCATGTATTCATCGGAGTAGATGTAATACTGCTTCTCAACCCACTTTTTCTCCTTTTCCTTGATTGCGAACAGGCTCTGTTCCGTCGTGTTGAACGTAAAGTCCGTAAAGTCCATGTCGTCGAACGAGAAAAGGCTGCTGTTTATACGCGCGATCTGCTCATAAGCCTTTCTGTTCGTCCTGACCTTGATTTTTGCAGCGGACGAGCTCAACGATTTTGTCTTGATGACCGTCGATTTCTTGATCGTGCTTTTCGTCAAATGCGGAATGTCGCAGCAGTCCATTTTTGTGGCGCACCCGCTGTAAATCGTCCGCTCGTCAAAGGTGTAATACTGCCTCGGAATCTCGCCCTGACTGTTCCGCATGTCGAAGTTGAACGAACAGATGACGCCGTTCTCCGTGCCGAAAAAGACGTTGTCAAACATACTCTTGACGGTCGTTGCCTTGCGGAATACGCCGCCGATATGATTGCCCTTGCCCTCGCACAGATACGCCTCGTAGCCCGTCAAATCGCCCGTGAAAAAGTCATGCACCTCGTGCACGGTGAAGTACACGCCGAGCGTATAGTTCTCGTCTCCGATCTGAACGGTAACGCCCTCGTCGAAAACCTCCGTCGTCGCGTTCCCGCCGTCATCGGGCGCGTTCACGACAGTTCCCGTGAGGTCTTTCGTCTCGTTCGTGTCGGCGTAATAGACGGCGTTTGCAAGTTTTATCGGCAGCTCAACGATGTTGTCGTCGTTCCCGCAGGTGCAGTATTTTGCGCCCTTTTTGCACTTCGTGCAATAATGCACGGTCGCGCCTTGCAGCTCGTCGAAGATAGAACTCGAATAGGTGTACTCGGGGTATTGCCCGTCGTACACACCGACGCCCTCAATGTAGTACCATTCGTACTGTGGCACGCCGATGTCGTGCGTGTACCGCTGTCTGCTGTCCGCCATGAAAATGTTGCCGTCCACGAGCAGCAGCAAATAGCCGTTCCACTCCTCCAAGACTGCCGTCTCCAAATTCATGTTCACGAGCTTTGCGTCAATCAGGCTCGACCTGTGCTCAACCGCTCGCTCATATCGAACAGAGAGCTGCCCGACGCCCTCGACACCGAGACGGGAAACGAACACGGGATCGTCCAAGAAGTTGATACACGCCCCGAGGCAGCCCGAGCCGCTCAACCCCTGCTGTGCAGGGTAAATGCGCGGCTGTATGTCATTGCCCGAATCGGTCGCCGTGTGGAAGTACGTCAAGCCGTCCTGCTGCGTATCACCTTTGAGCACCATGAGCGTATCTGCAACGACCACCATGCCCGTGATAGGCGATATTCCTACGCCGTCCTGCATATAGTTCAGAACGCCGAAGTACGACGGATCGGCAAAGCCCGTGCTGTTCCTCCCGCAGTAAAAGACGTGATTCGGATAGCTCGGGTTTCCCGAAAGAAAGACGCGGTTGTCGTAGATAGCAGCAAGCGTGCAGTCGGTGATGAACGTTGCAATGTTGTCCGTCTCCTCTGTTACGCCTGAAACGCTCGTGTATGTCTTTTTCGCTGTTACCTCTATACCCGCGTAAAATTCGGGGTACATGACATTCTCCGCGCCGTCCGCTCCTGCCACCTGAACGACGTCCTGCGGCTTTGAGGGAGCCGTTGTAAACTTGATGACGCCGTTTGCAAGGTCTGCCGTGTAATCGGTACCCGCAGACTTGACGACGCCGTACACCTTGACCTCCGAGACCTCATCAAGCAGGTTTTCGTTCAGATAGAAGTCTGTCGTCGTCCCGTCAGCAATAAACGTGTGCTTGAACTTCGGCTGCAACATATTCCGCTGTTCGTATTCGGTGCCTATATCGGCGTTCTCGCCGCTCGGAACAATATTGATATACGTTGTCGGGATATATGCGCTGTCCACGACCTTTTTTACTGTGTCGCCGTCATAAACGAGATAATTTTTCCCGTCGATGATGTACAGCCTGTTGTTGAAAATAAAGGACGCGCTTTTGCGATTGTTCATATCGCTGTAAAGGGCGTCCTGCGTCTCGATTACACCCTCTTTGTACGTTATATTGAGCCGTTCTCCCTCGGACAACGTGCTGCTTGCATAAGTGAGCTCGTGTGTTTCGGAATTGTAGCTCACCGTCGGTGTCAGATCGTCGCCGCTGATAGTAGCGAGAGACACAACCTCGCCGATGTTTTCCGAGAGTATCTGCTTAAACGTATGGGTGCCGTTTATTGTCGAAGTCGGAGCAGGCACCTCGATCGTGTCCGTGAGAACGACATTGACCGTGTTCGGATAGTTCGCCCACAGATAGAGCTTGCTGCCCGCATGAATAAGCACGTCCGTAACGGTATTCCCCTCCGCGTCCTTGTGCGCAAAATTGAAAATACCGTAAATCTCGTTCGCCTCGGGCAGCACAACGCGCCGCCTGAAACCCGCAATCGTCTCGATTGCCTGCCCCTGCCCCGATTGATAGTCCTTGAACATATTAACCATGTAGGCAAGACGCCGCTCGTGAACTTGCGTATGGTCGCTTGAAAAGTCCACGCCCCGAAAATCACCGTAATAGCGATTATAGACGCCTTTCTCGGTCAATAGGTTTTTGCTCGTTTTGTATGCCATGCTGATTTACCACCCGTTTGTACTCTTTATCAAGACGGGCGCAGTATTCTTGTGTGAGACCACGATCTCCTGCACACGCTCTCTGTAAAGCCCCATGTAATACTCGGACTTTTCGGGCTCGTCCTCGATCCATACATAAGCAGCGACAAGCAGAGGCATAAGCGAGCAAAGCTCCTCGTCGAGGTCAAGCTCCTGCGTGTCCTCCGTCGTTGCGCCTGTGTTTTCAATCACGGTCGGGCGGTGCTCATAGAGCACCTTATACACGCCGCGCTTGTCGTAGGGCAGCAGTATGATACTGTCGCCCTCCTGCTCGTACTCCTGATTGAGCAGAGTGTTTTCCTCCTCCTCTTTGATAGGAGGACAACACAAAGCCATGAAGTCGGAAACGAGCTTTTTTACATCGTATCGCGTATATGCTGCATAGGCGGGAATGTCCGCCGCCTCGCCGCTGTACAGATACTGATACAAAGCCACGTTTTTTATGGAGTACAGATACTCGCCCGTAAAGCGCAGCCGAATACGCCCGCTCACAAACTCGCCCTGCTTCTTGATAAAGCCCTTGTACGACACGAAAGTCTGATTCGATTGCAGCGGGATTTCGCCGAAAATGCTCCATTCCTCCGTGTCCGCATTGTACTTTTCAAGATACAAAACGCCGTTACCGTCAGCCTCGAAGTAGTACGCCTTTGCGTCATCTGCCTCAAAAGTAATGTCGTCGGTTTTTTCAATCGGCGAAAATGTATTCTCGCTTATCAGATTAACAAGCGGTTTGTGATTGATAACGCAATGCCTTATTGCAGGTCTGACCTTGCAGACCTGCAACAGAGCACGATTTGTCGAGAAGTAAAACCTGTCGCTATCTTCGAGAGTGGTCTCAAAACCCAAATGTGCTGTCTGCAAATAAAGCTCGGCTACATTCATGACCTACCTCCCGTTATGCTCGCGCCCTTACAGCGCGGTGGCGTCAGAGAGCGACGAGGCGTTCACGGCAAGGGCGATATGCTTCCATGTGTTGAAACCGACACCGAAACGGCAGTACCCATTCCAGAAGTAGTTGCGCGTGTGCTTGTCGATGTCGCTCGTGATGTCGAGCGGGACGCGGTTGTAGAACATATTGCCGAGCAGGTTTTCGTTTGCCTCTTTCGACATAACCATGAACCTGTCGTCGGTCGCCTCCCAGCCGTCGAGGACGACGAGCGTCCAATTCCCGTACTGCGTGTTGATGTCGTTGTAGTCGCTGCCGACCGTGCGCTCGGAGCCGATGACTTTCTTCATCATGTTTTCGAGCTTCGGGCGATTACAGGGAACGACCACGATGTCGGCAACGTACTCCATGACCTCGCCGTTCTCGTCCTTGAAGTTGCGCACCTTGTTGGCGAGGACGCCGAGAGCCTCTTCGAGCGTTGCTGCGGAATCGGTGATCGTGCCGTAGTAGTAGTTGCTCTGCGTCTTGCCTTTCATCTTGTCGGTGAAATACGGGTGCGCCTTATGGAACAGAGGCAGCTCGTCCGCGCAGGTCAGATCGACCTTTGCCCTGTTGAACGTCATCGTCTTGCTCGTGCCGTTGATGAGTGCCTGCGCCGCGATCTTGACGCGCGTGTTGTAGTAGGCGCGGACGAACTTACGAGGCTTGTTCTTCATGTCGGCACCGATACCGAACTTCGCGTCGTCCGCCATTTTTCGGGTAATGGTGAACTCTTTGGCGAACTCGATGTGCTCGATCGTCTTTTTGAACGTGGGCTCCACGTTGTCGTTCTCTGCGCCCTGACCTTCCTGCTTGCTCATGAACGTCGAGAAATCAGACTCGCCCATGATCGTCTCGGCGTATCTGTTGGACTTCTCCACGTTGAAAAGGGCGTCGAGAATGGTCTTGCGCTTTTCGCAGATGTTAGACTCGTTCTCGATGAGTGCTTTAATCGGGTGCTCGAACTTCCCGAACATGGGATCGTTCTTGCCCGACATTGCGCTGTAAATGAAATTCGACATTGTTGTCTGTACCTCCCTTTATACGATCCTGACGACGATAACATCGCCCGCAGCCGCTGCACCATTGAGGCTTTCAACCGTTACAACGCCGCTCGTGGTCGTCGCCGTTACCTGCAAACCGTCCGTGTGCAGGGTTACTTTGCTGCCCTCAACGAGGCTCGTAGGAGCCGCCTGTACGGGCACCTCGTAGAGCTGATTCGGCTCCACGCGCGCTGCGGGAATGAGACGCTTTGTCGCGTCCGCCGCGCAGTCTGCCATAGCGATAAACTCGGGCTTTGCCGTAGCTCCGCATTTCGTGAGCTTACCACTCGTAAGAACGAGAGCCTCGCCCATTACGACCGCCTCGTCTGCCGTTACTTCATGGAAAACGGGCTCGGGGACGTTCATTCTCGCGTTCTCTATCTTGATGAGTTTGAACATAGAAAGATCTCCTTTTTATTTTTTTGCTGATTCTCGGTAGAGCCTGCTGATTTCCTTATCAGACAGATTCGGAAACAGGTCTCTCCACTCGCGGAGCTCCTTTTTCGAGATAGCGATACCGTCATCTTTGGAGCCCGCAGGCACGGCAGATTTGAGATGAGCTTTCGTTTCGTTTAACGACTGCTGTTTCGTCGCTGCCGCGACGCTCTTGCGCACGCTGTCGGGGTTTGCCGCAGCATACGCCTCTTTCGGGGACAACCCCAAGTCCCTGAATCTCCCGAATTTTGCGAGATTTTCGATTTCTCGGAGAGATTTCAGACCTCGGGTTTCGGGGAACTCGCGCTGAATCTCCGCAAAATCAGACAGCATTTTCTTCTCGAACTCTGCCTGTTGCAGGAGTTTTCTTGCAGCGTCATCTCGTTGGCTCTCTGCCTTTTTCTTCCGATATTCGTCAAGCGACATATCATCCGACTCGGCAGCCACTTTTTCGAGCCCCTCCAACACGTTTTCCGACTTTACACCCAGCTTTGCGAGCGTGTCCGCGCTCTGCGCTTTGAGAGCGTCAAGCTCCTTTGTCAAAGCCTCGATCTGCGCGTCTTTCTCGTCCTTGCCCTCGGGTTGGGTTTCGGGTTTCGGCGTCTCCTTATCCTCGTCATCGGAGCCGCCCTCTCCCTCGTCCTCGTCGTCCGTGTCATCATCTGTATCGGCGGCGTCATCGTCGCCGTCCTCGTCCTGATCTTCGTCCTCGATTACGTCAGGGATAATGATATTCCCGTCGTCATCATACTCGAACTCGTCGTCCTTTTCGGTATCGTCGTCAGCTTCTTCGCCCTGAACGCCGCCCTTTTCTTCTTCGTCGAGGTCGATATTCTTCTCTTTTTCCATGATCGTCTGCTCCTCATTTCAATATTTTTGAGATAGATTACTTCTTGCCGCTTTTTCCGCTCCGAAGGTCATTGCCCTTTACGACCGTAGCCTTTGGCGAATCGGAGCCCGCGGACTTGGGTGCCTTAATAATGCCGCCCTTGTTCGTTGCAAACCTGTTATCTCTGCTCGGTTTCATAAAAGCTGTCTCCTCCTTTTTCAGATTTTTGAGAAACAAAAAAAGCCCTATTGCCGCTTTTGGCAAATAGGGCTCTGTCTCTCGGGACTTTGGCACAAAATAATGTTTACTGTGCATTCGCACAAGCTATTCAGTTTTCACATTCCACAGCTTGCCGCACTTCCTGCACTTGAACGTCAACCCGTCAATCTTGCTGCTTTTATTCAAACCGACGCGGGCGAGCTTCTCTTTGCAATGAGGACAAACGATATGCGTAATATCAGATTTCACAGCAGGCGTTATGCTCAACATCTGTTTGTGCACCTCCTGTTGCCTATGATAACATAGATTAAACGCCGTTTAGTCGCAATTTATTTTTCAAAACGGGGGCGAGGCACAGCATAACGGCATGAAAAAGGCTGTACGAAAGCGTACAGCCTCAAAGCTTATTCTATCGCCCACGCCTGCAAGAGCGTCTCATACACATAGTTGAACTGCTCGCGCGCATACACGATGTTTTCGGCGGTTATTGTATAGGAGTATGAGCTATCCGTAATATAATCGTTCAGCGTAAGGTCTATGTTCGTTGAATAATTTATATTCGTCGATTGAACGGTATAATATTGCCCGTTTGCCCATGTATATTTGAACTCGAATATGAGATTATCAAACCCGCCCGTAGGAGACCAATATCCATACAGACTTATCTCTCGGCGATCTCCCCCTGCCCAATATATATCCGTGCTGATACACATATAAAAGTCTGAATCGAATGTGTGTGTTTCAGACAACGAATAAGATATCTCATCGCCGTTTACGCTTTCTTCTTTCCGCGAATATGAATATGAAGTTACTCCCTCTCCCTCCTCTGTACGCACCATATCCGTTTTATTTTTTAGCGCATTAAAGAATCGGATATATTCTGTCTCTTCGGGGTGTAAAAACGTCATCAAATTGCTTAAATCATAATTCGGTACTTTCTCGACATCATTTTGGAAATTAAATGTTGACACGGAAAAGCTCCTATCAAATTCTCCGTTTACCGTCCTTACGATTGTAGTAATGCCTATAACGTCTAAATCAGAGTTAAGCAAAACGCCGCCACTACTACCCTGCATAATATAGCTCGATGAGGCGACATACTGAACGCCGTTGAGCTTTCCCTCAAAAGATGTAGAATTATCAACAACCACACCCTTGTTTATTCGCATATAGGGCGTTGCGCTCGGATAGCCTACTGAATATGTAACCTCCCCGAGCTCATATTCCGTCGAAAGTTCTATTTCTCTGTAATACTCTGCAATGGAACTGTAATTATCTATTTTTCCGATGAAAAAATCTTTATTTGGGTTATCGAATCCTGCTTGCGTAATGGATAGCCTTGTAAAGGAATTGCCTTGCTCTGCATTCGGAATTTCAAATAAAGCATTTGCATAGTATGCGTTTTCCATAACGTGGCTATTTGTTATAAACCACCCGTCCCTATTTAGCACAAAGCCCGATCCCGCGCTGATAAGCTGCTCTCCTAAACTTTGTACTTCAATCTGAAACACGTTTCCAACAAAATATTCTCTTGGCGGAACGTAAGCCTCATCAACGGCTCCACACTCGCATTTTCCGTCAATAAAGCTGTGCTCATGCGGTGGCTCATAATTCTCATCTATTGCCCCACACTCACACTTGCCGTCCACAAAATAATGCTCATGAGTCTCTCCGCAAGCTGAAAAAACGAGAAGCGAGCACATAAGCAGAGCTGCAATAAAACACGCCCACATCCCTTTCTTTTCTCTCATTCTCATAGCATAGGCTCCTTTCCCTCTCAGGATAAAATTAAGGGCGGCTCCAAAGAGGAGCCGCCCTGCATAGTTTGGAATGCGCCCCTCGATTTGTTGCTACACAACCACAAAGTAGTGTGAATAAAGGATACACCTATGCCGAGATGTAGCTCACTACTTGTAATTTAGTTGTATAACGCATATAGTATAGCATATTCATCGAGAAATGGCAATAATTTTGGCGCAGTACCGCAAAAATGCCTAAAAATCTCTGATAATTCTGCCGTTTCGGACGGTAAACCCGCATTTTTCGGCAAGCGCAGCCTTTCCCGCCTGTGTCCCGTTCAGCTTCAAGATGTACTGCAACAATATGCGCTTTGCACGCTTTGCCGTATACCCTTTATAATCGCCGTCCTGAATGGAATATCCGCGATAGCAGAGGATCAGCAGCCGCTCGCCGTCTGAAAGGTTTTGCCCGAGCAAGTATTTGACCGTGTTCTTTTTCTTCGAGCCCGCAATCGTCTCGCCGTTTGAGTTCTTGTCCGACTCTATATCGGAAAACCCTGTGAACGCAACGGAGAGCTTGCTTATGTCTATCCATTCGGACAGCTCTCCAACCGTCGTTCGCTCGTCCACGCCCACCAAATCGGAGAGCGCGTCATAATAATATGCGTCGTACACCTGCTTTATGGCTTTCGCCTGCATTTCCTCCGACAAAACTTTGAACGCGCCGCCGTTCATCATCTTTTCAATGTCTTTCATAGACTGCGCGTAAATTGCCCTGAAACGAGCGTATTCATCGTCCGTAAGCGGAATTTCAACGCCGCCATAAGAGATAGTATCTCCTATGCTGCGCGGCAGCACAGAGTAGCCTTTTAAGTACAAGTCAACGAACTTGTCGCGCACGGCGTCGCTCATGGTCGTATTTCCCATTCTCTCGCCGAAGATCATGCTTGTAAGCATGGCGATCATATCCGTATCGTCGCTCTCAATCGCCTTGTTGAGGTCAGTTACATAGTTTTTCGCATAGAACGCTTCGTCGATCTGATACGCCGTCGTCGGACTGATACGCTTTGTGAGCCCGTAAAACACATTGTAGATGTTCCGCGTCGGAATACCGAAAATCTGCCCTATCGAGTACGCCAAATTCTTGATACGAGACGCCACTTTCGCGTCGCTTTCTTCTCCCGACACGATCCCGCCGACGGTATCAAACAAGTTCACCGCGCTGTCGAGCAGGTCATTGAGTGCGGAATAGGCATAATTGTCGAGCTCGTACCCCTCTGCAATGCGCGTGTACACGTCTCGGATAAGCGGCAAGCCGCCAAACAAATTGCCGATGAAGTCCACAAAAACCTGCTGCCCCACCGTCTCGTCGTCGTCCCTGTCCTTGTTGTACAGCCAACTGAAAAGCCGCGCGATAGCCGCCATGAACAGCGCAGAGGTCGCAAGAGACGTTACGGACTTAAACACTTTTTTCCGCGCAGCTTTTATCTGCGTGCGCAAAGTGGCTATGCGCTCCGTGTCCGTAGTCATTCGCAGTTTTGCTTTGAGCGTTGAGAGTTCGCCGACCGAATCAATGACGCGCCCGATGACTTTCATGCTGTCCGCCGAGAACATCGTTACGGTACGCATGATCTCATTGCCCGAACGCATTGCCGCCGAGCGTTCCGTTGCGAGAGAGTTCTGCTGCGTTTCGAGGATAACCCGCTTTAACAGTTTTCCCGCCTCTATCTTGTTTGCCTCGGTGCCGATCTTTGCTCCGCCGTTCTTTTGCACCTGTACCTGACAAGCACCGAACAGGCGGCGGACGACAAACCTATCCATTTTGCCGATAGGAGCCATAAGCGCATTGGAAACCCTGCCGACCTTATCAAACAAGCCCTGCGCCATAGCTGCCGTATTGTCCTGCGCGCGCAGCTTTGCGAGCGGGCAATAGGTGTCAATGTCCTTTGAGGACACAAACATTCCGCGCGTAATGCTGCTCGCGTCAAGTATGCTTGACGCCGCAAACAATGACGAAAGCTGCGTAACCCATACTTTCGGGTTTGCGCCGAGCTGAAACTTCGCGTAGCTTCCGCGAATAAAGCCGAGCACACGCATACCCTCGCTTGACGAGGCGGGTATTCCTTGAATGTCAGAGATGAGCTTTGAAAAATACCTGTTGCCTTTTGCCCAAGTGTTTGCGCTCTCCGTCGCAACGCTTACAGGCTTGTTTGCGTTCCCTCCTATATCCAAGTTGTAGAGCTTGTTGTACGTCTCAATCGCGGGCGACAACGCAGCATACTGCGCCACCGCATGGATATGCCTGTTGAACACCGCGTCGGCAGCCTCGATATAAAGCTCTTGCTTCGCCCCGCGCACGGTGTCCTTATTGAAAGACGCGCTGCTCACCCTATCAAGCTCGCCCTGAATATCGGACGTATCGACGTTCTTTGCAATATTCCCGCGCCTGATCGGGTAGTAGTAGTCCTCCGTGGCGTTAGTAAAGCCAAGCCGCTGCATATCCCTGTCCGCTTTGAGTTTTTTCGCGTCCTCATTAAAGGCTTTTTCCAAAATCGCTATATACTCTTTGTCCGTTTCCGTCAAAAGCTCTGCGATTCTTGCCTGTTCGTCCACGGCGGCGGCGCGAAGTTCGCTTTCCTCCGTAATATCGCGAGCAAACCCGTCAACGCGCACACGCTTTCCGTCCGCGTCCGTAAACGCAAAGCCGTTCTGTGCAAGTCCTGCCTGCGCGTGCGCACGTTTGAGCGTCATGTAGAGACTGATGAGGTGCATTCTCGGAATTGCCACGCCGCGATATTCTACCGTCTGTTTTACCGCCTGCGAGAGATACTTTCTGTTCTTTTTCAAGAAAGCGTCATAGTCCTGTCTGACCTCCATTTCGGTGATCTCGGCGTCAATAGCCGCCTCCCGCAGCTCCGTAAGCATTTCAGTATAGAAACCGCTCTCGTGCATATCCATACGCCGAGCAACAGACATCGGATCACCGAATGTCTGCATATACGTTGAGCCCGCTATCTTCCTGAACAGACCAACTTTGACCTGCTCGTTATTGTGTATGGTCTCAATGTACCGCGTTGCCTCGGGCACAGCGTCAACCCACCTGCCCTGACGATAAACCTTATTGAACTTCTCCACAAAGCTTGTGAAGTAAGCCATGATATTGTTTATCATGCGCAGCTCGTCTCTCGTGTAGCCCTTTGTGCCGTTTGCAACCGCGTCGAGCATTTCGGCAATGCCCTCCTCGTAGCTATCAGTAAGCAAAGGGTTTTCTTTGGTGTACCACGTCCGCAGGTCTGCCATGATCTTACGCGTACCCGCGATATTGAAGTTGCCCCTGAACTTGATTTTTCCGAGCTTTTCAATCGAGCTCCTGAAAATTTCGGTATCGTACTGCGTTGCATTTTGGAACGTGCCGAGTTTGAGGTCGCGCATTTTCTGCGCCTGATCCACAATGCTATTGATGAGTCTGTTGTTGGCGTTCGCCTCACGCAGCCGCTGTTTGAGCTCGGCAATCTGTTTCGTGTACTTCTCGACGAGCTTTGCGTACTTCGATTTACTTCCTTTTTGATCATAAGCATTGAGAACATCTCTTACTATTTGTTGTCTCAGTTCTTGTATCGTACGAGAATCTCCGTACGAGGAAAGCAATACCTTTTCGGTAGCATTATTAACAGTTGCTCTTGCTTCTTCATACATATCAACCATTTGAAGAAAACAGTCTGCCTCATTATTAAGAGCGTCGATAAATATTCCTTCTTCTTCCAAAAGTTGAGGAAGAGTATCAGGAGCTATTCCTCCTTCTTTCGCTCCCCATATCAAATTTATACTGTTTTTCTTATCAAAGCGATAGTTAATTTCTCCCTGAATATGACGAAGATTTATTTTGTGCATGTATCCGCGAAACACAGACAACCTGTGCATGGCTTCGTAAACATACCCATCGCTATTGCCATACATATCTGTAAGAACAGTATGCTCTATTATATAGTTAGCTATTCGTAAAGCTACACCCGTACGATAACCCTCTTTTACAGTGTTTAGCTTTTGGAACAGGTAATCAATGACCGCCTGTCTGTCTTTTCCGCGTAACTCTCCCTGCATTCCTATCTCGTCAAATACAAGTCGTTCCTCAATGATAGAATTGATGACTTCCGCCGCCTCCGCTTTGGTATATACGCGCATACCCGTATTGTTTGCGGCAAAACGTGCTCTTTGTCCGACGGAATAATTGCCGCGCGTCTGCGCATTGCCGTCCTCGGAGCTGTCAAGAGCGAAACGCAACCCGCGCTCGCTCGTGAACTCGGAGAGCTGCGCCGAATACGCTGCATTGATAGGCACAAGCGCTCCGACGGGGGCGGAATTATGGCTCGTGCGCGTTTTAACACGCTGCGCCTCCGCGTCCCAAGAGGAAAACCTCTGCCCTTTCAGGCTGTGCTCGCCCTCCATGATACGCGCGTCGTACCTGCTCAAAGAGTCCTCGGTAAAGCGAATTGCCACCGCAACGCGTTTTATACCCGCCTTTGCAAGCGCAGCCATACGGTGCCTGCCCTCGTGTCCCACAATACGCATGGTCTCGTAGTCCACGGTAAGGTACGGCGTCTGCGTCTCCCGCGAAAGTGCGTCAATGTCGAGATTGCCCGCCTCGTCGTAAATCTGATTGCGGCGCGTCTGATTGACCGTCGTCGCTTTTACGAAGTCCGCGGGGTTGATCCACGTCGCGTAAGCCTGCGTATAGCGCGGGTTTGTCGCCCCGTAGCGTTCTATAAGGTCTGTCATCCGCTCTGATGTCCATGACGCCGTTTCGTTTGATCTATCGACGTTTACCACGCTGTCAGAGAGAGCGAAACGGATATCAGCGTCCCCTGTGGGCTGCTTGTTCGTCGTGAGCTTTATCTGTTCGGGCGAGAACGCGACATAACTTACGCCTCGGCGCATTACAGCTTCTCCGTAACCGCCGTCTCCGCCCTCGTCCAAGATGAGCCCGTCATAATCGTAGCCGTTCTCGTTAATGAAGTCGATAAGGTCGTCTGCGTCCGTCCAATCAGGCAAGCCTATGTCGGACAGAGGCGTACCGTTGCCCCACTTGCGATAGAACTCACGCTCAAATATTCTGCGCTCCGCATCTTGCCGCGTATCAAACGGCTTTGTAATGTTCAGATACGCCTCGATGAGCCGCGCCGTCGGGGAATTATGAGCCTGCATATAACGCCTCGCATAGGCTTTATTTTCGGTAAAATAAGCCCCGTTTTGCGCGTTGAAAATAGTGAACTCTCCGCGCGGCGTCCCATGATAAACTTTGAGCAACCGCCCGTTGTCATCAACCACTTTGCTGTTCTTGAAGAACTCGCGTTGCGCCTGCGAAAGGCTTGCACCCGTACTGTCGGTCTCGGGAAGTGCGTATCGAGCGTTGCTATCGTTATACTTGATAGAGACGCCTCGCTTTTCAAGTTCTTTGAGCAATGACGGAGTTACGGTGTTATAAGGCACCTCAATATTCTCCCCGTTGAGCATATCAGCGATTGTTTGAGCAACCTCCGAATCAGGAACTATGCGAACGGGCTTAAACCACCTTGAAAGGATAACCTTTCTTTCCTTTCCTTTCGGGAGTTTAGAGCTGACGGGACCACTGTGCCACCTCATCTCGCCGACAGTGTCTTTTGCATACTGCGCGCGGTAGCCGCTTGTTAATTCACTTGCAGGGACTTCGCCCTCAACAATAACAAGATTGCCTCTTTTGTAAGCCGAGCTGAATTGGTCATTAAGCGGCGACCTTGAAGTATGGAAGTACGGGTTGTAAGCCGCTTCGATACTACTACCGTTCGCCTTATCAAGCGTAAATTTATTGCCCCTGCGAATAAGGTCAGGGCGCTCATCTGCCTGTTCCCAACGCCCCAACTCGCTCGGCATAACAAGCTCACGAGAGCCGTCTGCACTTTTCACCCTTGCTGCCATAGGTGGATAAAGTTTTCCGTCGATAACCTGCATGGCACGATAAACTGTAATAGTTTCTCCTCTTTCGAGAATATCTTGCGTTCGTTTATCAGGCAATGCGTAACGAATATACTCTGACTGTTCTATATCAGGCAAGGCATACCTAAAACGCTGCACCTCGGAAACAGTCGGTGTAGTTCCGTTATCAAAATAATTACGAATGTCCTGCAAAACCTTATTGGAGTGTGTTCCGCGCGGATATTCCACGCTGACAACGGTTTCGCCACGTTCATTATCAATATCGAGCGTTACCTCTCCGCGCCGCCTTGAAATGAAATCTGCAAGGGTATTTTCCTGCGCTCTCGTAGGGCGAACGGAAAGATTTATACCGTCAACCTCGGGTATAACACGAATATTCCCGCGCCTCATAAAATCAATCATGGCGTCGGTACCTTGTAAATCGCTGTAAGCGTCAAGTTGTGCTATATCGCGGTGATCTTCATATCTTCCACCGCCGCCCGAGCCTTCATGCCTGCCCGAAAAATCGAGCCGAGAGCCGTCCGTCAGCACATATCCCGTTTCAGCCCAACTATATGTATGCCCAAAGTGTTTAACCGCCTCCTGCTCTAATTCGGGCAGGGCGTAACGTATGTCAACATCTTTCGTCGGTCTCTTATTCGTTACAAGTTTAATTTGCTCGGGAGAAAAAGCGACCACCTGATCCCCGCTGTCATCAACACGGGTATCTTTTATCCAAATACCGTCATAGCCCTCTTTGATGAGTTTGTTTCGGAACTGCTCCGCCGCCTCGCGCGCGTTTGTCGCTGCATAATGCTCACGTCCAAAACCGCGTTCGTGTGCGTGGGTACCTGTTATCCATTCCATGAACTCGTCAAGGTCATCGCTCATCTGCAAGAATGAATCATCATCTTGCAGGCGATAATACTCTGTCTCGTTCTTTTTGATCTGCTTGTTGTTTTTCTTTATCGCGTCAACAAGAGATTTTGCTTTTTTTGCCTGTTCAGGGCTCATTTTCATGTACTGAACGTAGTAATCTTCATCAACGCGATAGCCTATGTCGTTTTCGCCACGGCGACCGAATATGTTGTCCTCCGTAAAGTACAGCATATAATTCAGCCGACCGACTGTTTCTTTGAGCTCTGCGTATTCCTCTGTGAGTTGCTCACGCAAACGGGTATTCTCTGTCCGCAGCTCCTCCATTCTTTCGGAATTGTCTGTGGGAGCGTAAATTTTCGGGTTTTCAATATTGAGATATACTTCCTGTACGCGAGCCCGTCGCCCGCGATATTCGTTTGAATTGAACTCTGCAAAATTCTCCGCAATAGCTTTACGGGGCGTAAACCAAAAGCCTATGTGCGATGTATGGTCGTTGCTTGCGCCGCTTTCCGCAATGTCAAAAACGGTAAAGTCCGCAGCCGTACCGTGATACATTTTAAGCAATTTTCCGTCCGCGTCCACGATTGCAGACTTTCCGAAAAATTCCCTCTGCTCCGCATTGAGCGTTCCGCCGTCGCTGTCCGTGTCGGGCAAGGCGAATTTTTTGCCTTTTTGCGATTCGGAGTTGACATTTTCCTTGTTTTGCGATATACTATTAGTAGTGGAGCTTCTGCCGTTCGTTTCGGACGTTCCTGCAAGGGTATCTGCACTTGCTGACGGTGTACGACCTCCACTTTTTTGATTTATGATCCAAGCACTCTTTAACGTAAGAGTGCTTTTTTTCGTGGAGGTAATCGTGATTGCGACATTTCTCCCGTCAAGCATTTTCTCAAAGCGCAACGTCGTCCCTGTATTGTCGCTCACGATAGAGACGTCATCGGGCGCAATCACAGTTTCAAGAATATTCTCTATATTGCTGTAATTGACAGCCGTCTGTCCTCTCGGAGCTTCCGTCGCAACCCTGCCGTGCGAATCGAAGATATGAGTGATAAAATTACTTGCTAAAACAAAATCGTAGCCTTTGATATTTACGCCTGTCTTTTCCTGCACCAAAGCCGCGGTACTATCGCTTATCGTACCTATATGCAGGCGGCGGACGGGCATTTCTTTTGTTGCAGACTTGATAAAGTCCACAATCTCATCATAATTGCGGGACACACGGTCGTTTTCGTTACTCTCAATATGCCTGCGGCGCGTAGTGTCATAATCTCCGAGAGTCTGTAATGCGTCTTGCAAAGCGTAGGTACCTTGATTCTGCGCCGCAGCACCTGTCTCCACGCCCAAATACCGCTGATTGCGCGCGGAAAACTCATCGAACAGCTTTTTGTACTGCCGATAAAGCCGAGCCGCCGCCCCTGTGAGCCTTTCGTCGCTCTGATAGTCCGTGCGAGCCTTTTTGAAAAAGCCGAGTATCTTCTCTTTGAGCGTCTGCTTCTTCTGCACAAGGCGTTCGAGGATATTCTTGTTCGAGAGTGTCTGTTCGGCAAAATGCGCGTTGATCTCGTCGCTGACCTGCACCGCGCCACCCTGCCCGATCGCCGCGTACCGCTTGCGAATTTTCTCCTTTTCGGCGTCGGTCATGGTCTCCAATCCCTCGGCAACGGTCAGAGAGCCGTCCGTGTCGTTGTAAATAGCGTGCGTAAGCTCGTGAATGAGAATGCTCTCGCCCGACCTGCTCTTTGCCTCGGGGTTGATGATGATACGGTTGTTTTTCAGGTCGATTGCGCCGTCTGCATAAGAGCCGTTTGCCGCCACGAAAGACGCTTCTTTGCTGAACACAACGCGAAGTCCAGAGCGCGCGGAAACACGGGCGCAAGAAAGCACAAAGTCCTCCTGCACGCCCGCAGCTCTGCCCTGACGAATAGTCGCCCTGATTGCAGCCTGCCCCGCCGCGCTCAAATTCTTGTATTCGGAGATGTTCTCTCGGGCGTATGTATCAATCTCCGCCGCCTGTTCACGGAGTCTGTTCTGCGCCTCCGTGTGCTGTCTGACGCCGTTCTGATAGTTCTGCTCGTTCGTGTGTATCTCGCGCAGCACGCGGTTTGTTTCCGTCCGAGAAAGAGCCTTTGACATGAGCCCGCTCTCGTAGTCATACACATAGTAGCTGTCCCCGCGCTTTGTAATGGCAATATCGGTGCCGCCCTGCGTATAACGATATGTGCCGTCGTTGCGCAGGTTTACCATGCGCGGCAGGTGCTTTCTTGCAGCTTCGGGAGCGACCGCCTGCGCCTCTTTTACATAGCTGCGCTCGTGCTGATACTCCTGCACACCTCCGTTCGCCACAAATTCGGTGATTTTATCGTGGAACTGCTCATTTGTGAGCGTCTCCCAATTCTCTATACCGAGCCTATCGGCGACCGCCTGACGCTCCGCGTCCGTTGCCTGTTCAACAAACCTGTTAAGGTCTGCCTGCGTAGAGAGCTGCTGTCCCGCAAGCGTTGCGTCCCTGAAACGCGCCGTGTCCATTGAAATCTGACCGACGGTATCAGCCACCGCAAGCGTCCGCAGTACGGAGTTCGTTTTGAGAGCTCTCGACATCGTTTTCCTGAACTTCTTTGCGTCCGTCGTGTCGATACCCTCTCTGATCTGTTCCGCTGTAACCTGAATCGGCTTGCCGTTCTGATCCTGATACCCGAGCTCGTTAAGGCGCGCCGCGACCGTTTCGGCGTTGTTGTAGATATTCTCTGCGCTTGCCGTAACAATCGGCTCAAAGGCGGCGGAGGTATTCGCCTGTTCAAGCACGCCGAGCAGCATTTTCTGCCGTACCGTGCGCACTTCGCCGTCCGTCTTTTGCAGGCTCGTTTTCAGCTCGTCAAGCGTGTTCTGCACGACCTGAAACGTCTCGTAATCGGTCTGATTTTCCGTCTGATAAGACGAAATCTGCTCCGCCGTGGTGATGACGTCGCCCGCCTTGCCCTCGTTGACGAGCGTGTTCCCTCGCGTCGTACCGCGGATATTCCTGACGGCGACATCTCCGCCGCCCATAATAGCACCGCTCAAACCGCCGACAAGAGCCGCATACGCGACCTCCTGAAAGGTTGCGTTTTTCGCGTTCGGATCGTATGTCATGCGCTTATACACGGGATCGAGAATTGCCTGAACGCCCTCCTCGAACGCTTCGCCCGCAAAACCTTTTACAACGCCTTTGAGTAAGGTGTTGCGTGTAGCAGACTTCGCAACCTCTTTACCAAAAGACTTTGCTATGCTCTTTGTAACGGAGCCAATGCCCGCGCCGAGAGCGGTTGAAACGCCCTCCATTGCGCCCTCCGTAAAGCCCGACAATGCGCCGTAACCAAACTCCTTGCCTGTAAGCTCGCCCGTTTGGTCGTATGCCTCTTTCGTCGCACGCCCTGCCGCGCCCAAGCCTGCAATACTGCCCGCAATGAGCGTTGCAGCAACGGGAGACAGCGTGCCGCCTGACGCAACCGTAATCGCACCTGCGGCGGCAACACCTGCAATCGCGGGCAAGCTCGTACCGATACCGCCCGCAACATCGCCGACGAACTGCCACCCCTCCGAGGGGTTAAACCATTCATCGGCATGATTGTAATTCACCCAATCGTTAGCTATCTGCTGTTCAGCCCAATCATCGGCACCAAACAACTTTGCAAGCCCGCCTGCGGCATAGTCCCAAATGCCCTCGATACCGCTCAAAAAGCCAAGACCTGTCTTTTCAAGCGAATATCCGATACCACCGAGAAAGCCTCCCTGATTCTGTTCACGCTGTGCGGCAGCCTGCGCCGCTTCCTGTGCAGCGGCTTGCTCTGCCATTGCCCGCTCATACTCCCTTTGCTGCTCCTCCTGTTCGCGTTCGTACCGCTTTTCAGCCGCACGCTGCGAATAGAGCTCCGCAAGGGACGTAGAGAGTCTTTTCGTTATATCTGCCATATAATGCACCTCGTAGTATGTTACCCAAAGAACTTGTTATAGAGCTTTGTATAGTGATCTCCGAAAGAGCGTTCGCGCTTTTGAACAAGGTAAACCTTGCCGTCTTTCTTGTAGTAGATTTGATTGCGCACACCGAACACGGAGCCGTCCGCAACATCATTTGCAAGGCTCTTGATAGCCGTGTCCGTAACCTCGCCGCCCGACTCAATGCGGTACTTAAACCCGCTGTCGTCAATGAGAGAGAAGTTGTTGCCGACGCTTCCCATGTCGGTGGAGCCGAATATCAACCAACCGCCGTCGTTGTTAAACCTGACGTCGTTGGTAACAACCTTGTAAAGCCTGTCATAGGTTTTCTGCAATGCTTTTTTGTTTTCCTCGCTCGTCCACTCGTTATTGAGAATCTTGTCAAGCTGCTTTTTCGCCTCGGTCGCAGACATACTGCCCGAATTGAAAAACGTGTCGGAGTTGTCGATTTGCGAGTTCCATTGATCTTTCTGCTTGTTGTAGTCTGCGTCGCTGATCTGTCCGCTTTGGTGCAGATCGTCGATTTTGTCCGTATCTTCGGTCGCCACATCTCCGCTTGCAACAAGCTCTTTGCTGTACTGCGCCATGAGCTGATTGTACTGTTCCTGCGAAATGGAGCCCGTATTGAGTAGCGTCTCCAAATACGAAACATCGAGGTCTGCGCCGTAATCGGAAATCATCTGCAAAGCCTCTGTATAAGACAGCGACTGCTGATCCGACTTGTACTTGTCCGCCGCCGCCTGCAACTGCGAAATTTGCACCTCGTCGAGACCATACTGCGCGCCGAGAGAGGCAAGCTGATCGGAGGTGTACTCGCCCGCATTTGCCGAGGTAAGCAGAGCGGCATAATACTGCTTTTTCTGTTCTTCCTCGGCTTTCGCCTCCTCCGCTTTCTGCTGCTGATACTGTGCGAGCTTTTCGGCATTGCCCTGCATATTCTCGGCATAGGAGAGCTCTGCATTGAGCTTGTCGGAGTTCGCCTGCTGTTCGGCAGCGACTTTTGTTGCCTCCGCCTGCGCGTTGGCGTTCTGCGTCTCCGCCCTCTGCGTAGCATACGCCTGTTGCGCGAGGTAATCGCTATACCCGCTGCCCGAAAGCCCCATAGCAGCGAGCTGCTCTGCGTTCGCGCCATAGGTGGCAAGATTTTGCGCATAACTTGACCGCGCGTCGATAACAGCGCGCTCGCGTTCCGACTCTGCCTGCTGCAAGGCATTCTGCTTATTCTGCTCGATTTGAGCATTGAGCTTGTCGAGCTGCTCTTTGTAAAAGCCCTCTTGTTTGAGCAAGAACTCCTCGTATGTATCGACCTCTCCGCTGCCCGCCGTAGAGACTCCTGTTGAGCCTGTGGAGCCCGTCGCGCCTGATGTATCAGGAGAACTTTCCGTCGATGTCTGCTGCGGTGAAGCGGCGGCAGCGAGCTGCTGTCCGTAGGTTATCGGCGTGGTAGGCTGTTGGGCGGCGGTGTCCAGAAGATTTGCGGAGTATGACGTGTCGGTTTTTTCCTTAATCTGCGGCAGGGAAACCTGCGGGTTTGAAACGCCGCCTCCGAGAAGATTGTCGCTGTACGACGTACTGATCGGGCTTTTTCTTTTCGTTCCCGACGACGATCCGCCGCGCCCGAGAGTTGACATCGAAATTTTATTGCTGACCGCCATTTACCTGTCCTCCGTTATTTATTTGAGCCATGAGGTACGACTCATAAGCCGTCCTGTTTTGTTTTTCCGTTTCGAGGTCTTGCTGTGCAGCCGCCGCCTGCTGTTGTGCGAGCAGAAGCTCTTGCTGCCGCGCGATCTCGTCCCTGATACGCTCCACATTCTCATGCGCCCACGGATAATGCGCCTGCTCCATGTTCTGCCAAAAGATAAGCAGCGTCTGCGGAAGCTGCGGGTTGCCGTATGCACCCTGTTGAAAGTTTTTTCTGTTCTCCTCCCACAGGAGCTCGCGCTGCTTGTCAACGTCGATTGAAGCGTCGGCGGAGAACAAATACTCATCGTTGTAGTACCATTCGCCCGCCTCGTCCCGCTCTATGAAGTCGTAGCGGTTAAAAATGCGGTTTTGCATACGCCCCTGTGCGTCCTTATACGTTGCAGGACGCGGCTCATCGGCATACGCAAGGAAATACTGAAAGATAATCTGATCTATCTCGGCATACGCGGCGTTCTTCATCTGCCGCTTGCTGTCAAGGCGTCCCGCCGCCTGCTGCACCTGAATCTGCTTTGCCTTTCCGCTCTGCGCGCTTGAATCGTACTGCCCCTGAAAACTATCCGTAATACCGATAATACGCTTTGCCTGATCGTAGAGCCGTTCAGCCTGCGCGATGTCGCGGGAAATATCGACCTGCAAATCGAGCTTTCCGAACAGCATATAATTGTTTTGTTTTGCGCGGAAAACCTTTTTGAAAATGGAGTTGTCGTACTCTATCGAAGCATCATCGGGAGCAATAGGATAAACGCCCGCGCCGAGCAGCTTCTCGTTGATACGGCTCTCAATCTTGTTAATAGCCTGCTGCTGCGGACGAATGAACTCACAGTCCGATTGTCCGAGCAAGCTGTCCTCCTCCGAGGTGTTTTTTCGAATGACGATAGGAAGAATATTCGGCGTATAGAAAGGCAGCTTTGTCGGCTGCATTTTCGGCACCTGCACGTCCACAAGCAATGGCAGGAGCATACCGCTCGAATCATCGAAAATCGGCTGTCCTGTCTCGTCCACCGCCTGCTGCTTGACGGTTTCCATGACGATTTGCCCGTCCTTGATGACTTCGCATTCCGCGGGAATGACGGAGCCGTCCGAACGCTGAATATCGCGCACGACCTCCTCGTAGTCCTCGTCTTGCAGCTCGTAATCGGGCTTTTCGCAGGTGCAGAGCTCTTTGCGCTTCCCGCACTTCTTACAGATGTACCGCTTGCGGGCGAAATAGTCCTCGATGTCTGAAATCTCCGTATCGCCCGACCAAATGTACTGACATACCTTGTCCGCGTCGTTCTTGTAATAGCAGATATACAGCGTCGCGGTCTTATCGTCCGCCTTGTCGTCGTTCTCGCCCTCGTCCGCCACGTCGAAAGTAACACCGTACTTGCGCACGATCTCCTCTTTCGTCGTCTCGAACTGAATGAAGCAGTATTCCATGTCCTTGACGTCATATACGCTCGGCTGCCCCGTAAACCTCTGCGGAGAAAGGCAGCTTACGCGCACGTCGCCGATCGTGTTATGCGTGGTAATCGAATTGTCCCACTCGATGAGCCACACGGAGCCGCCGTAAATCGGGTTGAAACGCTCGTCTATGTCGTTGAGCTTTTCAAACGGTAGCTCGTTGCGTTTGTTTCGGAGCATAGTTTCAATGCTCTTTGCGTTCCGCTCGTTCTGTTCGCTCCACATTTTCGGCGATACAGACGGGTTAGGCAGATAGCTTGTTACCTGACTTTCCACAATCTCGTAGGTTACGTTGCGCACCTGCGAAGCGTCCACATCGGAGCCGTCGATTTTGGGGCTGCCTTTGTACTGTTCGAGGTGCTGTTTGAGCTTTTCATAGAACACGTCCGCATTCGCGCGCGCGTCCTCGTATAAGTCCTTGAAAAAGGACAGTTTTGTGTTTCCGTTCAAATCAATTTTCATAGCAATGGCTCTCCATACCGTTTAATGATTATTTGCCGTTCCTCCTCGCTCGCGTTCAGGTAGTCCTCCATGATGTCGGGACGGTACTTGACCTTTTTCGGAGCTTTCGGCTGCGGCGGCTGCGTCCAATAGATTGCGAAGTAGCGCAAGGCGTCGGGCGCGTGCGTGAGTTCGTGCGGCTCTTTTGCCGCGTCCTCGGGATCCTTTTCGTCGATAAGGAGCTGCGGCAGCGTGCGTATAAGATTTGTGCAGGTGCGGAATATCTTTAACCGCGTGTAGGTCTCCCCGTTCGGAGCGACGCGCTCTTTGAGCAGTTCTTTGATAGCAAGCCAACCTGCATGACGATCGTTGTTCGACTTTACAAGTTCGAGCCCGTTCTCATAGAACAGCAGAGCCCTGCTTTTGCCCGTCTCCTGCGAGCGATTCCACAGGTCAGGCGGAGCGAGCCGCAGTTTCGGCTTATACCAAGTCTCCACGCTCCCGTCCTCATTCTCTCGTAGCTCTGCAAGTTTGACCTTTGCCGCCGCGTCCGAGATGATAAGTCCGCTTTGGTATATCTCGTGGAATACATAGGCGATATTGTCGTTGCTGATTGCCACCTTGTAATGTGCGAACATATCGAGCCCGTAGTCCAACGTGTTGTAAATCGTCCAATCTTCGGGGATTCGGAACGGCTCGCAGGTGTGCTTGCTGTAATCGAACTCGGGGAAGTAACTGCCTCCGAGGTTAGAGAGAGCCTCCTCCGCCGTGCGCGGGTACTCCTGCTTAACCATGACGCCCAAATCTTTGGCTGTTCTTTCGTACCACTCCTGCGTTCTGCGAGGATCAGAAAACACGGAGAGGAATATCTTGTGAAAGGCGTTGTCCTCTATCCACAGGCTCTCAAAGAGCGTGCCCTTTTTGATTGTGGATAAGCCGATGACTTTACCGCCCGTCGGTCGGTTGATTGTCGGGTACGCCGAAGTCCAAATCTCCTCTGCATACTCCTGAAACGCCCACTCGTCGAGCAGTAGAATGTTACCCGTAAAGGAACGACCTGCCGACGGCGACGAGGGGAAGGCTTTGAACGTCGAGACGAGCTTGCCGCTCATATCCGTTATGAGCACCGATGTAGCCGTCGCGCGCCACACCAAGCCGCCCGCCCGTAAAATCTCGGGCTGATTATCGAGAATGACGCTCATACGGCGTACAAGCTCTTTTGCGTCGTCCTCTGTCTTTGAGAGAGCGACGACCGTATGCCCGAGATTGAACACGAGGTCATGCGTACAGTAGTAAAGCGCGATCCACGTTATGCCCATTTGTCGGGCTTTGAGTATCAGGTTAAGGCGGTGCGTATCGAAGTCGCGGAGCGTCTGATTCTGCGCCTCCCACCCCCTGAAAGGAATGATGATCTCGAGAGAGTCTTTGTCCTCGATGACGCAGTAATTGTTCGCCCAATAAACGACGTCGTTACGGCAATACTCAAACTCTGCCCGCATGATGTCCCGTATGTAGTCGTTGTAATTGACGGCGGCGGCTTTACTCTTTCTTTTCCCCGTCATGGAGCCGCCTCTCCACCCGCTCGATGAGCGCGCGCGTCTTGTCGTCCAAGCCTACGCCCGAGACGTTCGTCTCAACCTCCTGCTTGTCTTTCTGATTGTGATTGTTCACCGCCTCGAACTTCGCATAGATCGGGTTGTACAGCCCGCGCAGGGCGTTTGACGTGAGTTTGCCGAGCTGTATTTCTTTCGCGCGTGCATAGCAGTCCTTAAATCGGGGGTGCTGTTCGCACCAATTTTTCAGCGTCCCCGTCGTTACACCGATACTCGCCGCAAACAGCTCGAACGTCGGATAAGCCGCAGGCAGCATGATAGGCGTCCTTGAAACCACCTCGCCCTTTGCGTTGTACACCTCTTTGTACTGAATATCGACGTCGGGCTGATTGAAGAACTCCATGAGCTTGTCGCAGTATTCCTCTTTGTACTTGCACGCCGCCTCATTCTCTTTCTGAAAGCGCGTCTCCTCTCCGATTTTATTGCCCTTGACGAATTGACCTTTGGTGTTTCTCTTTTTCGTCCCTGCGGGCTTTTTTGTCTGACTCATTCTGTCTATCCTCCGATAAAAAACAAAATGAGCCCTGTTACTCCGTTTCGGAATAAAAGGGCTCTAACCTCAAAGGGTATTCGGCACATTATCTACTTACTATCTTACCACACACTTTTACGCTTTTAGTCGCAATTTATTATGCTTCGGCGTGGCTTTGCTCGACGTCCTATATGCTTGTATATAACTACTTACATTTCTGCTTTACAAGAGTATTATATACAGAGTATATATATAAACTATACGAGCGCAAGATTTTTTGCGATGTCGTAGATAAGTTTCTTTTTTCGCTTGTAATATGTATTCTTTGATATGCAGTAGGAGGCGGGCGAAAAGTCATAGCCGCGCCTGTTCTGAATGTCTCGCAGCATATCCATTCTGATACCGACCTCGATTTCCTCCAAAGCGGCGTCAATGATTGCATTGAGCTCCACATATCGCGCCAAAACCGCGCCTGTAACATTGCCGTACTTTATCGCCCGTTCTCTGCGGGTGTAGTCGGCGCATACTGTCTTGACGATCTCGACGACCGATGACGGCAACTCGAATCGAAAATACAATTTCGGTTTTGGCATAAGCCTGTTTCCTCCATTCTGCCGATAGTCTTAATCGGCGTTGTTGAACCTGTTTTCCCTTTTGGTCGCCAAGTTCATAGCTGCTTTGACCGCCTCGACGTCGATCATATTCTTTGCCGCCTCTATGGTCTCAAACGTCTTGTCGGTGATTTCCTGCTCGCTCTTGTTGAGCCGCCTGCCGACGGGCAGGACGGCGGAATTGCGGACGAACGCGAAGATTTGCAGGCGGAGCATTTTGTTCTCCTCGCGTGCCTTGTCGAGCGCGTCCGCAAGCTGCCTGTTCGCCGCTGCCGCGAGGCGATATTCCTGCTTGCAGGTTTCAAGCTCGCAGAGCGGCGCGTCGTTCACGCTCTGACTTGCCGCAGGCTCTGCCTTTTTGCAGGCTTTGCCCGACGCCATGCGTCTGATAGGTACTTCCTGTCCCCACTTATCAATGCGGCTCCTTTTCAGCTCGCATTGACCGCGGCGGGAGGCTCCGTCGGCGATGAAGTGTTTGCAATCCTTGCAGGTCTTGACCTCATCGCTCATTGCCTCTCACCCGCTCCGTTCACGCAGAAGTTTTCCCACTTCTTATAGGCGTCCACATAGCAACGCTTTCTGTCGCCGTCGTATGTGAGTTCATAGTACATTCCGTCTTTGAGCGTCGTGCTTGCGAGGGCTTTGTTGTTCTGCAAGACCTTGACCTGCCACACGATGTATACGTCGTCCTCGCTAACCTGAATAACGTCCGTTGTGTCGAGGTGCGCGTTCGCGTACTCACAGACTACTTTTTTGACGAGAGCCTGAAATTCCTTGTCGCCCATATCAGTTGTGCCTCCACGTCAAAATCCTCGTGTTCAGAATGCCCGAATAGCGCAGCATGACGTCGAGCTGCTCGCGCATTTGTGCCACCTGCGGATAGCTCGCAATCTTGCAAGCCTTTTCGTCATCTTCGAGAAAGGCATTAAGTTTGACAATTTTCTCGTCAAGGGCATGCTTTTCCTCCACAAGACGGGAGAACGGCGTGCTTTCGCTGCTGTCGCAGCAGCAGACGGGCTTTTCGTCGCATACATCGGCGACTTCGGGTTTGTTGTTGAGTTCTTTCATGATAATATCTCCTTTACCTTTCGGCTTTTTAATAACTGATTTCGACGTCGTGGACGGGATAGGACGGCTCTGCCTTGTCCTCCGTCAACTGACCGCGCTTGTGATTGCTGCAAAACATGATCTCGTCCCCGATTTTGGCATAGACGTTGCCATGTTCATCGCGGAAGTAATCACCCTGCGAATGTCTCTATGTACTTTGCCTGTGTCATTGCGCCGCCCTCCTATATTGCCTTTTCCTATGGCAGCTCTCGTCGATAACGGCATTGAGCATTGCCATTGTTGCGATGACGCGCTGCGACGCGATCTCTGCGCAGTTCGCCCGCACGAGAGCCTCCGCAACGGGCGGGCAGACGGCGTTCCCCATGCGGGCAATCTGTTTCGCCTCGCTGTACCGCTTGCCGATGTGAGACTCGATGTCGATGATGTAATCGGGCGGGAAGCCCTGCGCAAGCATGAGCTCACGCGCTTTGAGCATTCTCATTCCGATGTCGGATATGAAGTACCGCTCGCCGTCAATCTCCATAATGAGAATCTCATCGGCGGCTATCGAATAGCCCGCGTATTTGTTCAGAAGCTCGCGGACGCACGCCCAATTCCCGAAGTCCTGCGCCGCGCCCATTTTCTGTAAATACGTTTTGACGATATAGTGCCTCGGCAGCGTCGTTACCGTAGGCAGCGGGCTGTCAACGCGGGACGCGTGGTCTGCTCCGCCGTAGTAATGCAGCAGATTTGCCGCCGCCAACGCGCTATGGTCTATCGCCGTAACCGTCGGAGCGGGCTCTGAAAGGCTTGCACCCGCCTGACGCTCGCCGCCGAAATACTTTGTCAGATAGCAGGCACTCATCGCATACCGCGGCGAGCCGTCGATTGTCATGATAGGTTTGCCTATCTCCTGCCCGCGAACTTCGCCCTTTCCCTGTTCGGAATGATACTGAACAAGCAACGGGGCGCATAGCGCCTGTTTGCTTGTTGAGACTACGGTAGTTATCGGTTCCGCTATACTTTTGACCCGCGGGAGCTGATTTTTATGCTCGCCGTAACCGACTGACACCATTGAGGGCGTACACAGATAATTCCTGTTGCCCGTGGTCTGCGTCGGCAGCGGCTCGTTTACGCCGTGCGCCGCGTTATTCGTGTTATTGCTCATTATGTACGGGCGCGGGTTTTTGATTACGAACTTGTCAAGCCCGCGCGCTATCCTGCGCAGCGTGTTCTCGGCAAGCTCTTTCTTCCGACCAAATATGGACGGGCAAGGGAGCGACCAATCTATGCACTCTGCCGCCGTCCTGTACGGCTTTCTGCCCTTTCCGTGCGTAGGATCGGGAAACATGATAGGCTGCCCGTCCCGCCGCGCTATGAGGTAAAAGCGGTTGCGTATCGTCGGTGCTCCGTAGTCACAGGCTTTGAGTTCTTTCCATTCCACCGCATAGCCAAGCCCTGCCGCGAGCCTGTCGCCGTCCTCGCTGTCGGGCTCTATTTTCAGAAACTCGCAAGCCTCCAAAAATGCGGGGTGCTCCTTTTCAATTCCGCCCGTGAGCATTGCCACAAAGCCGTTGAACGTCTCGCCCTCTCGTGCGGGATCAGGGCGCATTTGCCCGTCTATCTCAATGAGCGGGCACCATGTTTTTATCTCGGGGACATTCTCCATGAAGATGACGCGCGGCGCAACGCTCGACATAGCCCACCGTAACACCACCCACGACAGTCCGCGTATTTTCTTATCGACGGGCTTGCCGCCTTTGGCGCGGGAGAAGTGCTTACAGTCGGGCGAAAACCACGCTATACCGACCGCGCGCCCGCCCGTAACCCGTTCGGGATCAATGTCGAATACGTCCTCCTGAAAGTGGCGTGTGTAAGGGTGATTGACCTTGTGCATGGCGATCGCGTCCGCGTCGTGATTGACCGCTATATCGACGGGATAGCCGAGCGCGAGCTCCATACCCGTGCTCGCCCCTCCGCCGCCCGCAAAGTTATCCACGACAAGCTCTCTGAACAGATTATCCTGAAACATCTTTTCCTCCGTTGATTTTTTAGAACGGAACATCTCCGTCGTCGTCAAACGCCTCTAATTGAGGCTTGCTGCCCTGTCTCCTCGGCGTCGGCTCATCGTACTGCCCGTCATCGTCGCGAGCTCTCTGCGTCAGGAACTCGACGTCCTGCGCCACAATGTCAACGGCGGTGCGCTTTACACCCTCTCTGTCCTCGTAGCTGCGCATTTGAATAATGCCGACCACAGCGACCTTATGCCCTTTCTTGCAGTACCTTGCGACGTTCTCGCCCGTGCCGCGCCATGCGGTAACTTGAAAAAAGTCTGTTTCGCGCTCTCCGTCCGACGAAGCATACTGCCTGTTTATGGCAAGCCCGAATCGACACACGGCTGTTCCGCTGTTCGTTTCCGAAAGCTCGGGATCGCGCGTCAGATTGCCGATAAGAAAAACCTTATTCATCGTCCGTTACCTCCGATATTCTGCTGACGGACACCTCATACGCCGTCTTTTCGATTACGCCCTGCTCGGTCTGTTTCTGATACACGCGAGATTGCAGCCGACCTTTAACGTTGACGTGAGCACCGACGTCAAGCCTTGCAATCAGGCGCGCTGTTCTGCCCCAAATGATGAGCGGGATATAGTCAGACTTTTGCCTGTCCCTGTTGACCGCGATCTGCGCGTCGCAGATGTCGCGTCCGAGCAGCGTTGTGCGGTGTACGGGAGGCTTGCAGAAAAAGCCCGTAAGCTCGATCTCGTTTATGTAGTCCGTATAGTCCGCCGTCTCCAAAGCGAAAAATACAACGAAAAGTCTGCTTTTGCCGTCCACCACCCTGTTGTATGTCCTCACCTGCCCGACGAGAGAGATTCTGTCGCCGAAGTTCAATTCGTCGCAGAGCACCACGGGCATATTGACAGGGATCAGGTCAATCGCCCCGCTCATGCGCATGACGGACAGGTCAAACGCATAGAACATCTCCCCGCAGCAGTCGTACTTTTTCGGCTCCGTCGCAACCACGCCCGCCACCATAGCGGCGTTGTTTTCGTTTTTCATGTTTCCTCCGTTATGCCCCGTTCATCTTTGCCGCGGTGTACAGCGCAGACACGAGGTAATTTTGCTTGTTTTTTATTTCGCCGCTTGCGGCTTTGTCGTCCACTTCAATTATCAGGTTATATAGAGCCCACCGTTTATCGTCGCTCGTGAAAAAGTCCACAACCGCCTGCATGACTTCCAATGTCCCGACGGTCTGTCCGTTAATTTTCTGCTGACGCTTTCCTTTAATGAGCTCAAACAGGCTTGTAAGCCTCGGCTTGATGATCGCGGGCGGCGAGGGAAAGAGGTCAAACGCACTCGTTCCCCCTTTTTTGAGCTCGTCCTCCCACATATCGCAGCGCATATTTATTTGATCCGTGTAAAACTCAACGCCGCTTTCAAAGTTCTCGTCTGCTGCCTGCGCTCTCTCCTCCGCCTCGTCGTCATGTAGGGCGGGAACGGGAGGCGGCTCGGGCTCCTCGGGCGGCTGACTGCTCCACCTTTCGCTTGCTGCTCTCTTTCGGGCGGCGGATATTTCAGCGCGCTTTTTGATGTTCCGCAGCACCCGCTCTGAAAATATCTTCCCTTTCTTCACGGTGAACAGATCGTAGTTGTGCGTAACCGCATAGCACAGCTCGGGTGCGACTTGCAGGTCATAGGCGATATTGTCGAGATCGCTTTCCTTGATGTAGCCTCCCTCCTCGTGCAATATCTCAACAAAGCACCAATAAAATCCTACCCCCTGCAAGCCGAAGTCTTTGCGTATGCCTCTTAAACTCAACCTCGCACCGTAATCGTGTGGGAAATATTCTTTTGACATTGTGTACCTCCCTATCAGTACGCGGAGATTGATACCTTGACTTTCGGCTCCCTTGCGTACTTTTTTACGACGGTGAGCTCAATCACCTGCGTATCGTCGCCATAGGCGATATTGTTGAGCGCGTCGCAGATGATTTTTGCTATGTTGTCCGCGTCAGGCTTTTTCTGCGGGTGTATTACACCCGCAGCCGCCTCCTCTGCCCGTTTCTTTGAAAACGACTTCGGGATAGGAAAATGTGCCTCTATCCGAACTCTCACGGGCTTGTCGAACAGGTCGTAGTCCGTCGGTTTATTCAGCCTGAACATCAGCCGCACCATGTTTTCATACTCGACGTCCGCGTCAACCTTTATCGCCTGCGCAAAGCCGTTGATTGTCGAAAACCTCGGTCTCCTTTTGCCGACGGGCGCACCCGCTATCTCAAACTCCATTGTCAGCCCTCTGCACCGTCTGTATCGCCGAAGAAGTCAAACTCGCCTTGTTCCTCGGGTGTCGGCTGTTCTGCCGCAGGAGCCCCCGTTTCCGCCGCCTGCGCGGGCTCTGCAAACGCCGCCTCGTCATACTCGACGTATTCGGGCACGCCGCCCTCTTTGATGACGGCATTGTCGCGGACAAATGCGTCCTGCATTTCGATAGACATGACGCCCCATTGAGAGATCAGATGACGGAGCAGCGTCTTGAACGCCATTTCGTCAAAGTTCTTGTACCAAAACGAGCTGTATTTGTAGAGCTCATTATTCGGAATTTTGCCATTGACGTAATCGTCGTACTTGTCTGCATGGAACGCGGGAGAGTATGTATCGGCGTGCTTGATCATCTTCGCTTTCGTCCAATAGACCTGTTTACGGAAGCCGTTGAGCAGCTCGAAGTACGCCATGTAGCCCACCGTCGGCAGCGCGTCGCGCTCGTCGTCGTTCTCGATGAACTCAAACATCTGCTTGCCCGTGAGCTTATCCCTGCCCTTATACTCACCCTCTTTGATTTCGAGCACGTCGATGTCGAGATACTGCCCCGAACGCATGGCGAGCTGTTTGTAGCCCTTTGCGCCGAGCACAAACTGCGCGTTTGTCTCGATGATGTTGCCCTGCCTGTCGCGCTTGTCAAATGGGACAAGGTAATACTGCCCGAGCTGCGGCGACGGAGAAAGCCCGAGGCTTTCGCCCAAAAGCGCGCCCGAAAGAATAGACCTCTGCGTGCACTCCTCCAACGCGGGGTTTGTGCTGACCGCCGAGATGATACTCGCGGTAAACCGCTGCGCGTTCTTTCCGACCGCCTGCGAAACGAGCCCCTTGATCTGCTCCTGATTCATGAAAACCGAGAACTTCGGTTGATTGCTCGAAAGCCGCCTCTGATTCGTCGTTGCTACTGTGTTGCTCATGATATGACCTCCTTAAATTGCCGAAAATTTGATTTTGTTCTCTTTGAGGAACCGCTGCAACGCTTTGAGCTGCTCTACGGTGCCCTCCACCTGAAACCGCACGACCTGTGTTTTGGGCGCAGGTGCGGCAACTTCTGCCTGCTCCTGCGGCATTGCCTGCGCGGCTTTTGCCGCCGCCTCTGCCGCCGCCTGTTCCTGCCTTGCTTTCATCTCCGCAACGCGGACGCGCTCTGCTTTGAGCCTTGCGTCCTCCATGAGCGCGGCGGAGAGGTCGAGCGTGCGGAAGTAGAACGCCTTGACGAGCTCCTCGTCCTCCGATTGCAACGCCTCGATAGCGATAAGCGCGTTGCGGGCGTTCTCGAACACGGAGTCGATGTCTGCTTTGACGGACTTCATCGTCGTGGAGGCGTTCAGCCACTTCGGGTTATGTATGCGCTCGTAGGGAATGAGCCCCGAGAAGTCGCCAACGGTCGCCTTGAAGTATTCGATGATCTCGTTCTGCTTTTCCTGCTGCTTGCGTTCCTCGAACGCCTTGACCTGCGCGTCGATTTCCGCGACGATGCCTTTGACCTTTTGCAGCACCTCGTCCACCTCGCCCTTGAACTTCTCATACGGGGCATTATAGACCTTGCCGATTCTGATACGCTCGTCGTTGAGAGCCTTGCAGAAAGCGTTGAGTTGCGCCCTGTCCGCTTTCGCCGTGGCGATTTGAGAGTCGTTGTAGGTTACGCCTTTGTACTGCTCGAGCGTCGCCTCTACCCTTGCGAGCAGCTCTGCGTTGTTCCACGCGATCATCTTCGGAATAAGCTCCTCGACGGGGCTTTTCAGAATGAGTGCCAATTCGTTTGCCATAAGTTTGTCCTCCAAAAATTTGATTTTTGTTACTCTTTGTAAATCGGGGGCAGGATCAGCGGCGGTCTTTGTTTCCGCTCGACATAGCCCCAAAACTCTTTTTCTCTCGTGTAGAGGTATTTCATGTCCTTCATGAGAGCCCTGCGCAGGAACGGATAATGCCTCGTGATAAGCTCTGTTTGCTCGTTTCTGCCCGTCTGCTTGATTTGCACTTTGAGCCACGCAAACGTCCAACCGAGCGTGACGAAGTAGTGCAGCACCTGCGCGTAGTAATACTCGGGAATATGCCCGTCCCATTTTTGCAGGGCGGCGGCAGAGTGTATCTCCGTGGTCTTTACCTCGATAAAGCCCCTCGCTTTCGTCGCCTTTTCCGTCAGCTCTGCGTCAAGAGAGGCGAACATAAAGCCCCTGCGGTACACCGTCTGCTTGTCCTGTTTCACTCGATATTGCGGGTAATCAAGCGCAAACAGCTTGACGAGCATATCCTCTGCCTTTGTACCGTACTGCACCTGTGGCTTGTCGGAGATGTCCTCGGGCTCACGAACGCCGACTTTCTCCTCCCAAACCTCGATGTTTGACTTGAACGGGGACAACCCGAGAATTGCCGCCGCGTCCGAGCCGCCTATGCCCGTTTTGCGGAACGCCTGCCACTCGGGAGAGCCATGTTTCAGCCTGATTTTTTCAAGTGCCATTCTGCCCTCCCGAGACAGAAAAATGAGCCTATCTGAAATGCGCGAGAACTTCGCGCCGCCCCGCCGTTCCCGACGAGCCCGTGCGCAAAGATATTCGCCACCGATAAACTCATTGTTTGCCTGATGTTATTCATTGCCCTGTCTCCTTTCGTTCGTTAATCGGAATACCCCTCATATGCGGGGTTCCTTTTTACTTCGTTGTCATTCATGATGTTTCGCAACACCGCATTTTGCGTCCTACTACCGTTTGAGCACCGCTTTAATCTTCCAAGCTCATGTGAATCGATCACCTTGATTTCTGCATAATAACTGCAATTAGCCAAGATTGTGTCGCTTTCAATGTATGCGCCCCAATAATAACAGCAAATATATTTTTTCATTTGTGTTTCCTCCTTATTTTGCATTCGCGTATTCTCTGAACTCTTCCTCGCGGGCTGCGCGCAGCTCCGTAACGGTGCCGTCCCGCAACTCGGGAGAATCTGCCTGAATTTTGCGTCGAGCCCTTGTAATGCTCTCCATTTGCCGCAGGCTGCCGTCTGCCGCAAGCTCGGCGAACGAGCGCGTCGTGTCGATTCCCATGCGTTCAAAGCAACCCATGAGCAGAGCCGTATCGCTCTTTCTTGCCGCCTCGTTCTCCGTGAGCTCCGCGCGCACGATTGATTCCAACCTTTTCAAGCGTTTCATGCTGTCGCCCTCCTTTATGCCGATTTTTGCGTGTTCGCCGCAATAGCGTCTCTGATAAGCTGCCTTACGAGGGTACTCATCGAAAGCTCTTTTTCGGCTGCGAGCTTTTTGAGCTCCTCGTGGGTAGCGGCTGAAAGACAGACACCAAGATACACAGCGTCCTTTTTCTTGCCCATAAGCTATACCTCCGTAAAACAAAAAATAGGTCTGCCAATTAAGACAGACCTATCAAGCCACTTTATGAGGGTTGCCTTAACTCGCAAACCTATTGTATAATAACATATAAATTTTTTTTACGCCCCAAATGCGCCCGATAGGTGAATTAAGCTACAAAAACGCCCCGTTGATGCATCAATTGCGCTTTTCGTCCACCGGGAATTTCCTCCGGGTTTTCATGCCGCCTCAAACGGCGTCTCCGCGGCAAAAAAAATTAAAAAAGCGTGAAAAAGTTTAGACAAACACGTTGTCGCGGCGCAAGCCGTATGATATAATAATGAAAAAGCTTAAGGAGCAGGAAAATGGATGAGAAACAAGAGTACGGCAAGTTCGTCTACGACTTTGCCGCAAAGGTGATCGACGCCACCGGTCCCCGTCTGCCGGGATCTCCCGAGGAGGCGCAGGGCGCCGCGATGATCGCGGACGAGCTCGAACGCATATCGGGCAAGCCGTCCACCGTCGAAAAGTTCACCATGGCGCCGCGCGCGTCGATCGCCGCGATCCCGATACTCGGGCTGCTCGGCATCATCTCTTTCGTGTTGTTTTATGTCTCGCCGATCGCGAGCCTTATCTCGACCGTGTTCACGTTGATCCTCGCGATCGTACAGGTCTTCACCTACTCGGCGAAACTCGACTTTTTGTTCAAAAAAGAGCCGTCCCAAAACGTCTACAACACCTTTGAGCCGCTCAGCGGCAACGTCAAGCGCACGATCATACTCTCCGCGCACAACGACAGCAGCTGGTGCTGGCAGCTTTCGGTCAAAAACCCCAAGACCGCGATACCCAAAACGGTGATCGGCGTGGTCAGCGTGCTGGCGATCTTGGTGATGAGCGTGATCGCGCTCTGCCTCGGGATGTACAGCTTCCTCTACATAGGCGAGCTGGCGACCGCCGAAGAGTTGAGCGGAGTTCAGATCTTCTCGATCGTACTCTACATCCTGCCGGTGCTCTGCCTGCCCGGGTGCTATTGGCTGTGCCAATATGTGTCGTGGGACAAGTCCAAGGCGTCGCCGGGCGCGATGGACAACTTGACGGGCACGGGACTCTATATCGCTCTGTTCAAATACTTTTATGCCAATCCCGAAAAGGCGCCTGCCGACTGCCGCATAATCGCCGCCGGCATGGGCGCGGAAGAGGCGAGCCTCAAAGGCGCAATGGACTTCGTCAAGCGCCACAAGGGCGACCCGTCGCTGATGGGCGAACGCACCTATTTGCTCAACCTCGATTCCTTCCGCGACCGCCCCTACTTCTCGGTGATCATGGGCGACGCGTGGCTGGGCTCCAAATTCGATCCCGATCTTCGCGACGTCGCGCTCAAAGTGATGAACGAGATGGGCCTTGAACCCAAGATCATGCTCAATCCGGCAGGCGGATGCGACTCCACCCCGTTCATTCGCGCGGGCGTCAAGACGATCACGCTGTGCGCGCAAAACCCGACGACGACGGAATACTACCACACCTTCAACGACACCATAGACGGGCTCGACCAAACGGTGCTTGAAGACGCGTTCGAAATGGTGCTGAAGATCGTCGACGAGACCGCAAAGATGGACGAAGCGAGACATTCGGACTGAGTCGACTGCAACGCAAAATTTGTCCCCGAGGCTTGTCCTCGGGGCTTTTGTTTACAACGAACATGCCTGCAAGCGCAAAACCACGGCAAAATGAAGATGAAATGCCTTAAACCGTTTTTATGAAATATGCGACAAGTCAACGCAGAAGCCGTAACGCCTCTGCCGGCAAACGCCGCTGTCAGCGGCAATGCCGCAAACCGCAAGATTCAATTATCGTAGGGCGCAACGCATGTGAAGAACATGATGCGCACGGCGCGCGCTCATACGATCAAAAATCGGGCGACGGCTGCCGCCGTCGCCTTCGCGTCAATCCTTGCCGTCTTCCTGTGTTTTGTCGGGCGGCGAGACCTCGTCGCCTGTGCCGTCTGCGGCGTCTTCGCCCTCACCTGACGCGCCGTCATCGTTCTCTGTCGGCGGCTGAGCGGGTGCGTCGTCCCCTGCCGGCAGCTGTTCGCCCGAAGCGTTTGATGCGGCGGACGTGCCGGTGTTACGATTGATCTTCGCCCATGTCGGCTTGCAGAAAAGCCCTATCGCCATCGTCACGCAGTATACGATCGTGAACGCGGGGAAAAGCAACACGCCCGGGATGAGGTCGCGGCGCCTTTTTGCGCCCATCTTTTTGTACTCAAACATCACGAGCAGCAATCCCTGCAAAATGCCGGCAAACAAAAAGAGTATGCCCACGCACAATCCGACAATGGTCAGCAGTTCCCAAAACCCCGGACCGACCAACCCCGCCGCCGCGGCGTCCGCCGTATGCATGACGCCGTTCGCACCGAGATAGGAAAACGCATAGATGTAGTACGCCGGGATCCAAGTGCACAACAACAGCGCGATGATCATGAAGAAATAGGTCATGATCTGCTCTATGAACGAAAAGCGGAATTGCTTGATCGCGTTCCACGTCAGCTTGGGCGCATATTTTGCCAACAGTCGGACGTTGCCCGAAGCGATGCGCTTGTTGCGGTTGAGCGTGTCCTTGAACGACGACGGCAGATCTTCGTAGACGACCGCGTCTTCGACGAAATGGCAGCGATAGCCGTCGATCATCCTCTTGAAGCAAAACTCGGTGTCTTCGACGATGCTGATCGTGTCATAGCCGCCTATCTTTCGAATGATGTCAAAGTCGGTCATCGACCCGGGGCCGTTGACGTGAGCGTCGAGACGGAGCCTCTCGCGGACGCGCGAACCGAAACGCGAATCAAAGATATAGTAGAGCCCGCACGCCATCGTGAAGTTGTTTTGCGTCATGTTGAGCGCGGATTCATAAGGGCGCGCGATCTTCACTCCCGCGCACCACGCGTCGTTCATCAACGAGAAAAAGTCGTCGTTGACATGATTGTCCGCGTCAAACCTCAGCGAAAACGCATAATCTATCCCCGTCGCCAAAATGCTTTCATATCCGAATTTCAGCGCATACGAAACGATGTGTCTGCTCTCGTCGGGATCGTCCAACACAAAGACCGTCGCGCCCGCCTCTCTTGCGATCTCGGCGGTGCGGTCGGTGCAATTGTGCGCGACGACATAGATGTCGAAAAGTTCTTTGGGATAGTTTTGACGGGATATCAGATCCGCGACCGCCGCGCCGATCACGTCCTCTTCGTTGTGAGCGCAGATCAAAACGCAAAGCCTGTTCTTCTTTTCCGAAATGGGAAACTTCTTCTTCGGCACCCAAAACAAAAGCATGTAAATCAATTGAAGCAAAAACGGTATGCCTATTACGAACAACACCACGTTGTTGGCGTGAGTCAACACGTTGTAAAGCTGCTGGTGCCACTCCATGGCTTCTCTCCTCCTTTGCGGCGCATTGGCTCGCGACCGCGCCGCAAACCTGCCACAGGCAACATCAGTCGCCTATGTGAGTATTATAATCTTTCACCGAGCGAATGTCAACGTTTTGGCAATTACAAACACGAAGTGCGGCACAATCGCTCATCCCCGAGGCGCAAACCTCGGGGATATTTCAATCTTCAAAACACAGGCTATATGCCGGCGAGACGTCCAATATCTTGCACAAGTTGGCAAGGGTGTCGAGCGCGGGGATCACTCTCTCCGAGTTTTTCGATTCGCCCTATTTTGACGGTTTGGACGATCGACGGCAAGATCTTGCCGCATTTTTTGAGGGAAGTTCCAAGTCATCCCGCAACGATATCACGGCAAAATCGCCGCTCCTTTCGGGGCGGCGATGTCTTGTCGTATGACCTGCCTTATTCTTTTTCCAGCGTCCACACTTCGACGTGTTCGGCGCTCTCTCCCGGCTCCAATGTCAGGTGCGGCGAAAGGCTCTCCACCTCGAACATCAGCTCGTTGGTATAGAGCTCGGCGTTGCATTGCATGTCGGGATAGTCCGCGCCTGCCTCGTAGCCGAACGACTTGGTGAACACCACTCCCTTTGTGCGGATGGTGATCTTGCCGTCGTCGATCAGCGCGCCGACCTTGAACGGCGGTCTGTCCTTCCATGTGAGCGTGACCTTTTTGCCGTCCGTAGCAAAGCGGTCGTCCGTCATGTCGCTGTATTGCCAGAACACGAGATTGCGGTTGGGCAGAAAGCCGGTATCCGCTTGCGACAGCTTGAACTCGCCGACCGCGCCCTTGTCCATGACGGTCAGCGCCCACAGCGCGATCTTGCCGCTGTTTTGCGTGCCCGTGTTGGTTATCCTATGTCTGATGGTGACGACACCGTCGTCGCTCATCTCGATCGCGACGCTCTTTTGCAGCTTTGTCGTCACCTCCGGCTCGGCGGTGAAGATCGCCCCGTGAGAGGTCATCTTGACGTCGACGGGCGCATTGTCGGGATAGTAGGTGTCCATATATTCGGGCGACTTCCACAACCTGTGTCCGCCGTAGATGTGCCATATGCCCTTGCCCGGCAGATTGTCGTCAAAGAACTTGCCGCCCTTGTTGATGTCGTCGCCCTTGTCCTCGAACATGATGTTTTCGCCGCCCTTCATCCCGAAGTAGATGATGCGCGGACCGATGTCCGTGGTCACGAGCAGGCTGCGCACGCCGTCCGTGATCTCGACGCACGCGCCGTATTTGCCGTAAGTCGTCCTGCCGATGCCTACCATGTTTTCACCTCAGATCTCGATCTCGCCGTCGAAGATCTTGACGGCTTCGCCGGTCAGATAGACCGCCTCGTCCGTATACTTGACGACGAGGTCGCCGCCCGGGACTCTGACCGTGATGTCCTCGCCCTTGGGGCAGAGACCCGCTTCGACCGCCGCGACCGCCGCCGCGCACGCTCCGGTGCCGCAGGCGAGCGTCTCGCCGCTGCCTCTCTCCCACACTCTCATGCGCAGGGTGTGGCTGTCCATCACCTTGACGAATTCGACGTTGGTACGTTCGGGGAACATCGGGTCGACTTCGACCGCTTCGCCTATGCCGTTCACGTCGAGGCTGTCGAGGTGTTTGACAAAGATGACGCAATGGGGATTGCCCATGGACACGCAGGTGATCTCGCGCTCTTCTCCGCCGACTTTGACCTTTTCGGCGACGAGTTTCGCCTTTTTGGTCACGACGGGGACGTCCTTTGCCGCGAGGCTCGCCTTGCCCATATCGACGGTGACCGAGGTCGCCTCGCCGTTTTGGGTGTGGATCATGACGCCCCTCACGCCCGCGCCCGTCTCGATGTCAAAGCCGTGCTTGCGGACGATGTTGTTGTCGAACAGATACTTCGCGACGCAGCGGATGCCGTTGCCGCACATCTTGCCTTCGCTGCCGTCGAGGTTGAACATGCGCATGCGCGCCTCGGCGACCTTGGACGGACAGATGAGGATGACCCCGTCGCCGCCTATGCCCTTGTGCCTGTCGCACAGCGCGATCGAGAGCCTTTCGGGGCTGTCGATCGGGGACTCCATGCAGTCGAAGTAGATGTAGTCGTTGCCGCAGCCGTGCATCTTGGTGAACTTGCGCAGCGTCTTGCCGGTGCGCAGTCTGTTGATGTCGACAAGCTCGGTGTTGAACTCGGAATATCTGCTCATCAAGCTGTTTGCGACCGCGTTTGCGGTGTCGATGCTGGTCAGACAGGGGATCGCCCTCTCGACCGCCTTGCGGCGTATCTTGACGCTGTCGCGCGTCGGCAGCTTGCCCTTGGACGAGGTGGAGATGATGTAGTGGATCTTTCCGCTCTCGATCAGGGTGAGGTTGTTGTGTTCGGGGTTTTGGTGGATCTTGTCGACGACGATGACGTCAAGCCCGATGTCGCGCAGCACCTTGGCAGTGCCGGCGGTCGCGTAGAGCGTGTAGCCGAGCTCTTCGAACTTTTGCGCGATCTCGCCGATCTCGCCCTTGTCCTGGTCGCGGACGGTGATGAAGATGCCGCCCTTCTTTTTCATGCGGTATCCTGCGGCGACAAGCCCCTTGAACAGCGCCTCTTCGAGCGTGCTCGCGATGCCCAAGACCTCGCCGGTCGACTTCATCTCGGGTCCGAGCTGGGTGTCGACGTTGGTCAATTTCTCAAACGAGAACACCGGCACCTTGACCGCGACGTACGGCGAGTTGGGATACAGTCCCGTGCCGTAGCCCATGTCGGCGAGCTTTTCGCCGAGGATCGCCCTCGTCGCGAGGTCGACCATCGGCACGCCGGTGACCTTGCTGATGTACGGCACGGTACGGCTGCTGCGCGGATTGACCTCGATGACGTAAAGTTCGTCGTGATAGATCAGATATTGGATGTTGACGAGCCCGAGCGTATGCAGCGACAGCGCGAGCTGTTTGGAGCACTCGATGATGCGCTCGACCATCTCGTCGCTGAGGTTCCACGCCGGATAGACGGCGATGGAGTCGCCCGAGTGGATGCCCGTCCTCTCGATGTGTTCCATGATGCCGGGGATGAGGATGTCCCTGCCGTCGCAGATCGCGTCGACCTCGAGCTCTTTGCCCATGAGGTACTTGTCGATGAGGACGGGGTTCTCGATCTCCTGCGACAGGATGACGTCCATATATTCGATGACGTCGGCGTCGCCGTAGCATACGGTCATGTTCTGACCGCCGAGGACGTAAGAGGGACGCAGCAGCGTCGGATAACCTATCTCGTTTGCGACCTTGAGCGCCTCTTCCTTGGTCATGACCGTGAAGCCCTTGGGACGCTTGATCTGCAGCTTTTCGAGCAATTCGTCAAACCTTTCGCGGTCCTCCGCGGCGTCGATATCCTCCGCCTGAGTGCCGAGGATGCGTATCTTCTCGCGGCGCAGCATCTTGGTCAGCTTGATCGCCGTCTGTCCGCCGAACGCGACGACGACGCCGTACGGCTTCTCGGTGTTGAGTATGCTGAGCACGTCCTCGTCCGTCAAAGGCTCGAAGTACAGCCTGTCGGCGGTGTCGAAGTCGGTGGAGACGGTCTCGGGGTTGTTGTTGACGATGACCACCTCAAAGCCCTTGCGCTTGAGCGCCCAGACGCAGTGGACGGACGCATAGTCGAACTCGATGCCCTGCCCTATGCGGATGGGACCGGAGCCGAAGACGACGACCTTCTTCTTGTCGGAAGGATGCTCTTTGAGGAACTCCTCCGCCTCGTTCTCGTCGTCGTAGGTGGAATAGAAGTACGGGGTCTCCGCCTTGAATTCCGCCGCGCAGGTGTCGACCATCTTGTAGGAAGCATAGCGCTTGTGCGCGATCTTCTTGCCGCTTATCTTCTCGATGGACTTGTCAAGATAGCCCATCTTCTTTGCCTCGAGGTAGAGCTCGTCGGTGAGCGGCTCCGCCTTGAGACGGCGCTGCATCTCGACCAGCTTGTTCAGCTTGCTCAAGAACCATCTGTCGATCTTGGTGACGTTGTAGATCTCGTCGACCGTGACGCCGCGCTTGAGCGACTCGAAGATGACGAAGATGCGTTCGTCGTCGACGTCGTGCAGCTTCTCGGCGAGCTGCGCGTCGCCGTAGGCGGCGAACTTGTCGCTGTCGAGGGTATTGTGCGAGATCTCCGCGCCTCTGACCGCCTTCATGATCGCCTGTTCGAACGTCGTGCCGATCGCCATGACCTCGCCGGTCGCCTTCATCTGCGTGCCCAGCTTGCGGCTGGCGTAGAAGAACTTGTCGAACGGCCACTTGGGGAACTTGACGACGACATAGTCGATCGCCGGCTCGAAGCAGGCGTATGTGTTGCCCGTGACCGCGTTCTTGATCTCGTCGAGGGTGTAGCCTATCGCGATCTTGGTCGCGACCTTCGCGATCGGATAGCCGGTCGCCTTGGACGCGAGCGCGGAAGAGCGCGACACGCGGGGGTTGACCTCAATGACCGCATACTCGAAGCTGTCCGGTTTGAGCGCGAATTGGCAATTGCAGCCGCCCTCGACTTTGAGAGCCTCGATTATGTTGAGCGCCGCGGTGCGCAGCATCTGATACTCTTTGTCCGCGAGAGTGACCGCAGGGGCGATGACGATGCTGTCGCCGGTGTGAACGCCGACGGGGTCGAAGTTCTCCATGCTGCAGATGGTGATGACGTTGCCCTTGCTGTCGCGCATCACCTCGAACTCGATCTCTTTCCAGCCGCTGATGCACTTCTCGACCAGGATCTGGTGGATCGGGGAGCTGCGCAGACCGTTCTCGGCGATCTCGAGGAAGTCTTCCTCTGTGTCGGCGATGCCTCCGCCGGTGCCGCCGAGAGTGAACGCGGGACGGACGATGACCGGATAGCCTATCTCACGGGCGACCTCGATCGCGGAATCGAGATCGTTGACGACCTTGGACGGAATGACCGGCTCGCCGATCGCTTCAAGCGTATCCTTGAACATCTGTCTGTCCTCGGCTTTGTCGATGGTGTCGGGGTCCGCGCCGAGCAGCTTGACGCCCATCTTGTCGAGGAAGCCCTCTTTGGCGAGCTGCATGGACAGCGTAAGTCCCATTTGACCGCCCATCGTCGACATAAGGCTGTCGGGACGTTCTTTTTCGATGATCCTCTTGACCGTGGTCAGCGTGAGCGGCTCTATGTAGATCCTGTCCGCGACCGCGTTGTCCGTCATGATCGTCGCCGGATTGGAGTTGACCAAGACGACTTCAAGTCCGTCCTCTTTGAGCGCGCGGCAAGCCTGCGTGCCCGCATAGTCGAACTCCGCTGCCTGTCCGATCACGATGGGACCGGAACCTATGACCATTACTTTGTGAATATCCTTGTTGAGCGGCATTATCTCTTTCCCTCCATAGCGGCAATGAATTTGTCGAACATAAACCTCGTGTCGAGCGGACCTCCGCACGCCTCGGGGTGGAACTGTACGGTGAAGTTGCCTCCCTCGTACTCGACGCCCTCGCAGGTGCCGTCGTTGACATTATAAAAAGACACCTTCGCGCCCTTGGGCACCGTGTCGCTGTCAAGCGCGTACCCGTGGTTTTGGCTGGTGATGTACACCCTGCCCGTCTCCACGTCCTTGACCGGCTGATTCTCGCCGCGGTGACCGTATTTGAGTTTGAACGACTTCATCCCGTTGGCAAGCGCGAGCAATTGATGCCCGAGACAGATGCCGAACATCGGGATGCCGCTCTTTTGCAGCTTGACAAGCTGCTCGATCTCGAACTTGTTCTCGGCGGGGTCGCCGGGGCCGTTGGACAGCATTATGCCGTCCGGCTTGCCTTCGAGGATCTTCTCGGCGGACGTATCGTGCGGCACGACGGTGACGTCGCAGCCTCTCGCGGCGAGCTCGCGCGCGATGTTGCGCTTGGCGCCGTAATCGATCATCGTGACCTTGAAGCGCGGCTTGCCCTGCTTGACGTGATAGGGCTCCTTGCAGCTGACGTTCGCAACCGCGTCGATCTGGCGGTATGCCTTGATGCGCTCCATCAATTCCGCGGTCGGCTCGCCCTCGACGATCGCGCCGTTCATGACGCCGTACTCGCGGACGATGCGGGTCAGCTTGCGCGTGTCGACCCCGCATATACCGGGAACTCCGTACTCCTTGAGCATATCGTCCAGCTTGCCCTGGCTGCGGAAGTTGGACGGCGTATCGCACAGGTCGCGCACCACATATCCGCTCAAATGCGGACGGTCGCTTTCGAAGTCCTCTTTCATCACGCCGTAATCGCCGATGAGGGGAAAGGTCTGTACGACGATCTGTCCGAAAAAGCTGGGGTCGGTCAGCGTCTCGACATAGCCGGACATGCCGGTCGTGAACACGACCTCGCCGATCGTCTCCTTTTCCGCTCCGATCGCAAACCCGGGGAACTTTTCGCCGTTTTCGAGAATAAGACAAATTTTTTTCATAAAACCTCTCTCGCGTAAGCCCGCGACCGCGCATATGCGCATATCGTGCGCGCGTTCCGCTTTCTAATTATGATACCATACGCACCGCGTCGCAAGCAAGAATTTGGGACACATTTTCATCATTTTTTGACAACGAGATCGCCGCGCCGCGATATGTTTTTTCAACAACGCCGTTTGAGCGAAAACACCACGTTTCACACCGTCTTTCGGCTTCATTTATTTTTGCCGAACTCCGTTTCGAGACGCTTTTTCGCCCCATTTGTCCGCCACTTTTCGCCCATGGCGGAACGTGTCGAAAAAAATTGTTTTTCGCGCGCTCAAACCCGTGCAAAACAAATGACATCCACGCCTCTTTGTGCTATAATGACTGTATTCTTTTTTCGGAGGATGACTATGTCTTGCATCAAAGAAGAATGCGGCGTCTTCGGCGTCTACAACAAGGCGGGCATCAAACAGCTCGGCAACCTCGTCTATTTCGGTCTGTTCGCATTGCAGCACCGCGGTCAGGAAGCGGCGGGCATCGCGATCAACGTGGGCGGCGACGTCGAACTCAAAAAAGATCTCGGCTTGCTCAGCGATGTGTTCAACAACTCGCCGATGATCACCAAGGACGGCGACATCGCCGTAGGTCACGTCAGATATTCGACGACGGGCAGCAACACCGTCGAGAACGCTCAACCTCTCAACGCGAGATACTACAAGGGCTCTTTGACGATCGCCCACAACGGCAACATCTGCAACGCTCCCGAGCTTCGCAAAAATCTTTCCGAACAGGGCGCGATCTTCCACTCCACCAACGACAGCGAGGTCATCGCATACCTCATCGCGAAAGCGCGCATCCACACCGGTTCCATCGAAGAGGCGGTCAAAGAGGTCGTACCCATGCTGACCGGCTCTTTCTCACTGCTCATCATGAGCCCGCGCAAATTGATCGCGGTCCGCGACCCGCACGGGATCCGTCCGCTGTGCATGGGCAGGATAGGCAAGACGGTCGTCTTTGCCAGCGAATCCTGCGCTCTCGACGCGGTCGGCGCCGACTTCGAGCGCGACATCAAGCCGGGCGAGATACGCGTCGTCACCCCCGACGACGAGTTCTCGATCGAAGACTACTGCGGTCAGACTCCTGCGCTGTGCATCTTCGAACACGTCTACTTCGCCCGTCCCGACAGCGAGATCGACGGCCAGTCCGTCAACGGCGCGCGCGTCAACGCGGGCAAACTGCTCGCCAAACAGCATCCCGTCGACGCGGACGTCGTCATCGGCGTGCCGGACAGCGGTCTTGCCGGCGCGATCGGCTATTCGATCGAAAGCGGCATCCCCTACGGCGTCGGACTCATCAAGAACAGATACATCGGCAGGACTTTCATCCAGCCGTCGCAGGCTATGCGCGAACGCAGCGTCGCCCTCAAACTCAATGTGCTCAAAGCCAACGTCGAGGGCAAGCGCGTCGTGATGATCGACGACTCCATCGTCCGCGGCACCACGACCGCCAACATCATCAAGATGCTCAAACACGCCGGCGCGACCGAAGTGCACGTCCGCATCGCCAGCCCCAAGTTCCTCTACCCCTGCTTCTTCGGCACAGACATCCCCGACCAGGATCAGCTCGCCGCGGTCAAGTACACTCACGAGGAGTTGACGCGCAAGATCGGCGCCGACTCGCTCGGCTTCCTCGACCTCGACAGCGTCGACCAAATGGCTCCCGACAGCAAGCTGTCATTCTGCAAGGCGTGCTTCACCGGCAACTATCCCTGCCCCGTGCCGTGCAAGGTCAACAAACTCGAATTTGAATAATCGCTTCGCTCTTTGAGGGGGCACCATTTCGCTTATCACTCAAATCAATATCGCTTGCAAGCAACCGCTTGCAAGCGATATTTTCATATGAGCGGCGAAATGGTTCCCCCTCAATACTCCCCTTCCCACGCGGCACGCTCGCTCACCGCTCGCGACCGCGCAAGGGGCGGCTGTCAAAGAGCGCGGTCATTTGACAGCCGCGTTATCGAGTCGCGCGAGAAGCGCGGTTTCGCGCGACGGTTGTCGTCGTTTTATCCGCTTGAACAAAGTTTTGTCTTTGGCTTTTTAATGCGGAGTTTTGGCAACCCGAAAATAACGCTTCGAATCAAAACGCGCGCGTTTGCTTGCAAACTGTGCGCGTTTTTCATACTCGCTATTTTCGGTTTTCGCCTCGTGGAAGCAGCAAAGTTGAGACAAGCTGCCCGAAGCGATTGTTTCGGCTTTTCGTTTCGCGTTGATATGTATGCACCTTACCAAAAACGCGGTTTTGGCGCGGCGCGTTACCGAGTCGCGCGACATTTTCTGTTTCGCACCACCTTTGGGGTGCGGCTCAGGTCACGTCTTGGGCGGCTCGTTTGCGCGCTTTTGCGTTTCAGAGAACGTCCGCGTACCATTAAGGTACAGCGGACAACCTCTTCACCGCAAAATCATCGCAAGTCGCTCGCCCAATACTCCGTTGTTCTGTTTATCTAATTGGTCTTTTTCAAACATTTTATGCAGAGGGAGTTTGATGCAATGCGCCTATGAACAAACAAGGTGCTTGCACTCGCAAGCACCTTGTGAAGTGAATCGAAGCTATGCAGCAAAGCTCCCTCGAAAGCCGTAAACGCAATCTCTTTAATCTTCGGCAGACAGCATTCTCAAATTTTATTTTTCGAGGATGGCTTTGATCCTGCGGATCCCTGCCGAGGAAGACTGCTCTTTGACGATCTTGAATTTGCCGAGCAGACCCGTGTGTTCGGCGTGCGGTCCGCCGCAGATCTCCTTGTCGACGTCGCCGATCGTATAGACCTTGACGATCTCGCCGTAGCGGCCGCCGAACACGCCGACTGCGTTTTGACGGCGCGCCTCTTCGACGGTCATCTCCTCGCAGGTCACGGGCAGATCGCGTCTGATCGCGTCGTTGACTCCGTCCTCGACAGCCTTCTTTTCCTCTTCGGTCAACGGTCTTTCGAAGTTGAAGTCAAAGCGCAATCTCTCGGGCGTGATGTTGCTGCCCTTTTGCTGTATGTCGTCCCTGCCGAGCACCTTTTTGAGCGTCGCGAGCAAGATGTGCGTCGCGGTGTGCAGATAGGTGGTCATCTCCGAGCTGTCGGCAAGACCGCCCTTGAACTTTTGCTCCGCGCCGGCGTGCGACTTTTGCTGATGCTCTTCGAACGCCTTTTTGTAGCCGTCCATGTCGACGCCGTAGCCCTTCTCCTTGCAGATCTCGACGGTCATCTCGATCGGGAAACCGTAGGTGTCGTAAAGTCTGAATGCCGTCTTGCCGTTGAGCGTGTTGCCCTGGACGTATTTGAGCACCTTTTCGATCTCTTTGAGCCCGTTTTCGAGCGTCTTGGAGAAGCGCTCTTCCTCTTTGGCGAGCTCTTCGACGATCTTGCCGGCGTTGACGCCGAGTTCGGGATAGACCTTCTTGTATTGTTCGATATAGATCTTTGCGATGTCGACAAGGCGCGCGGGATCGCAGCCGATCTGACGGGCGAACCTGACCGCCCTGCGAATGAGCCTTCTCAACACATAGCCCTGATCGACGTTGCTCGGCACGACGCCGCGCTCGTCGCCGATCATAAAGGTCGCGGTGCGGATGTGGTCGGCGATGATGCGGATCGCCCTGGTCGCCTCCTCGTCCTCGCCGTACTTCTTGCCCGACAGCTCGCAGATCTTGGCGATCGCGCCGGCGAACAGATCGGTCTCGTACGCGCTGGAAAGCCCGTTGATCATGCAGACCGTGCGCTCCAAGCCCATGCCGGTGTCGACGTTCTTTTGTTTGAGCGGCTCGAACTTGCCGTCCGCGGTGCGGTTGAACTCCATAAACACGTTGTTCCAGATCTCCACCCACTTGCCGCAGTCGTCGGCGGGCGAACAGTCGGGACCGCAAGGCTCCTTGCCGGTGTCGATGAAGATCTCGGTGTCGCTGCCGCAGGGACCGGTGGGACCGGCATACCACCAATTGTTAGCCTTGGGCAGATAGAAGATGCGCTCTTTGGGGATGCCGTGCTTTTCCCACACGCTCGCGGCGAAGGTGTCGCGCGGACAGTCCTCGTCGCCGGCGAACACGGTGACGGCGATCTTTTCGACGGGGATCTCGAGCACCTTGGTCAAGAACTCGAAGCTGAACCCGATCGACTCCTCTTTGAAGTAGTCTCCGAGCGACCAATTGCCGAGCATCTCGAAGAACGTGAGGTGGGTCGCGTCGCCGACCTCGTCGATATCGCCTGTGCGCACGCACTTCTGCACGTCGCAAAGGCGCTTGCCTGCCGGGTGCTTCTGCCCCAAAAGATAGGGCACGAGCGGATGCATGCCCGCGGTCGTGAACAGCACCGACGGGTCGTTTTCGGGAATGAGCGAAGCGGACGGAATGATCTTGTGTCCCTTGCTCTCAAAGAATTTCAAATAGCTCTCGCGGAGCTCATCCGAAGTCATCTTTTTCATATTTGCCTCTGATCAAATCTTATTCGTAGAAAAGTATGTCCGCATAGGTCGGGAACGGCCACACGTCCTTGGGACAGATCGTCTCCAGCTTGTCCGCCGTCGCGCGCAGCTTTGCCATCGCCGGCAGCACGCGGTCGCGGAAGAGGATCGCCTGCTTGCGCGGATCCGCCGCCGAAAGCGCGCCTTCCTTTGCGGAATTCAACTTGACGATGTCCTCGTCCAACTCGTCGACGAGCACGCTCACTTCGCCGAGCATCCTGCGCGGAGTCCCCGCGAACTTGGGATCGATGTCGCCCAATTCGTCGACCTGTTTTGCCAGCTTGTATTGCCATTTGAGCACCGCCGGCAAGATCTGCTTGCGCGCCATCATCAACGCCGTCTCCGCCTCGATGTTGGCGGACTTGACGTAATTGTCGATGTAGATCGCGCGGCGGCTCTCCATCTCCTTGATGGACAGGATGCCGTGCTTTTGGAACGCTTCCATATTCTTTTTGGCGTTGAGCGCCTCGTAGGCGTCGACCGCATTGTCCGCGCTGTCGAGCCCGCGTCTCTTCGCCTCTTTGAGCCATTCGCGGCTGTAATTGTTGCCGTTGAAGATGATGCGCGAATGCTTTTGGTACAACTCCTTGACGATGGTCAAGATCTCCTTGTCGAGCTGAGACTTGGGGACATTTTCAAGTCTGTCCGAAATGCGCGACAGCATCTCTGCGGTCATGATGTTCATCACCATCGTAGGCGTGGACAGCGTCGCAGACGAGCCGACCATGCGGAACTCGAACTTGTTGCCGGTGAACGCGAACGGCGACGTGCGGTTGCGGTCGGAGGTGTCGCGCTTGGGACGGGCGACGTAATTGACGCCCATATTGATGTATTGCTTGGTCGCGCTGGCGATCGTGTGTCCCTCGACGATGTCGTCCAAGAGGTTCTTCATGTCCTCGCCGATGAACACCGAAATGATGGACGGCGGCGCCTCGTGTCCGCCCAAGCGGCAGTCGTTGCCAAGGCTGGAACAGCTCATGCGCAGCAAGTCGTAATACTCGTCCACGCCCGCGATGACCGCAAGGAAGAAGAGCAAAAACACCTTGTTTTCGGCGGGATTGCTGCCCGGTTTGAGCAGATTGAGCCCGGTGTCCGTGCCGAGCGAATAGTTGGCGTGTTTGCCGCTGCCGTTGATGCCGGCGAACGGCTTTTCGTGCAAGAGGCACGCAAGCCCGTGATTGTCCGCTACCTTTTTCATCGTCTCCATGATCAATTGATTTTGATCGGTCGCGATGTTCGCCTGGCAGAAGATCGGCGCAAGCTCGTGCTGAGCGGGCGCGACCTCGTTGTGCTGGGTCTTGGCGGGGATGCCGAGCTTCCACAACTCCTCGTTGAGGTCAGCCATAAAGCTCGCGACCCTGTCGCGGATGGTCGCGTAATATTGATCGTTCTTTTCCTGCCCCTTGGGCGGCATCGCGCCGAACAGCGTGCGCCCGGTGAACTCGAGGTCGTAACGCTTGTCATAGTCGCTCTTGTCGACGAGGAAGTACTCCTGCTCTCCGCCGACGTTGGCGATGACCTTGCGCGCGTCCACGCCCAAGATGTTGAGCAGCCTCACGCCCTGACGGCTGACCGCATCCATGGATTTGAGCAACGGCGTCTTTTTGTCGAGCGCCTCGCCCGTATAGGAACAGAACGCCGTCGGGATGCACAGCACCGCCGAGCCGTCTTTGGACTTCTTGATGAACGCCGGAGAAGAGCAGTCCCACGCGGTGTAGCCGCGCGCCTCGAACGTCGCCCTTATGCCGCCGGAAGGAAAGCTGGACGCGTCCGCCTCGCCCTTGCGCAGATTGCTGCCGGTGAATTCGAGCGCGATCTTGCCCTGCTTGTCGACCGAGATGAAGCTGTCGTGCTTCTCGGCGGTCGTGCCCGTCAAGGGCTGGAACCAGTGCGTATAGTGGGTCGCACCCAACTCTATGCTCCACTCCTTCATCGCCTCGGCGACCTTGTTGGCAAGCTCCTTTTCAAGCACCTTGTCGCGGTCGATGACCTCGCGCAGCTCGTTGTAGGCGTCCTCGGTGAGATACTTTTTCATCACCTTGTCGTTGAAGACATAGCAGCCGTAAAAGTCGGTGATCTTTTTGGTCTCGGTAATGCGCATATATTCTCCTCGCTCCCCCGACGGGGAACCTTTACATAATTATATACAAGCGTTAATAAAATGGCAAATAATTTAGGATATGTTTTGATATTTTCGTTACGATTTCACACAAGTCGCAATTTTCAAAAAGTATCGTTTATAAAATTCGCTTTACCGTTCGTTTTTGATAAGCGTAGCTTTTTCGCCGGCGGTAATTTCGACCCCCAACCGACGCTTCCCGCTCTCCCGCCCCGAGCCAAGCAAACACTTTTTACAAAAACCGCTCCAAAATGTTTGCATTTTTTTGAATTTATGATAGAATATTATCACTGCCGTGCGGACATGGCGGAATTGGCAGACGCGTAAGATTCAGGTTCTTATGGTCGAAAGGCTGTGCAGGTTCAAGTCCTGTTGTCCGCACCATAGCAACGGATTTCTTCATCCGTTGCTTTTTTGTGCGCAACAGGACTTTAACCTGCACGACGACTGCGTCGTCTTGTGCAGTGCACGCTCCCGCGCCTCGCCACTCCCGTGCCTCGCCGTCCCCTCTCGGCGTCCGCTGTAAGGCAAGTCCTGTTGTCCGCACCAAGTCTTAATAGCTTGAACTTCTTTGTCATAAAAAGAATGTTCGAACTATTTTGTTTTATTGAGGAATTTATTCATTTTTGTAATCAAGCCATTGATTTTCTTCTCTATATGTTTTATAATTTAATTAAAATTGAAGAGGTGATTTTATATGATTTTTCTTTCACATAATAAAAATGATAAACCTATCGTTGAGCCCATTGCAATCCGTCTTTCATCTATTTATGGTGCAGACAATGTATTTTACGATTCATGGTCAATACAGCCCGGAGATGGTATTATCGACAAAATGAACGAAGGATTAGAAAAAGCAAGCTATTTTTTCTTATTCGTTTCTGCGAATAGCTTGTCGAGCAGTATGGTTAAACTCGAATGGCAAAATGCATTAATGAAAGCGACTCAAGGGAACTGCAAAATTATACCTATTCGTTTAGATGCTTCATTAATGCCTTCAATCCTAATGCAAACACTTTACTTGGACATGTACACCAATGGAATTGAGGTAGTCTTAAAGCAAATTGTTGATATTGCTAGCGGCAATAATACATTTAAACCTCGCTACAATAACTTTTCAAATGTTGAAGCAGAAATTAAAGCCAATGAATCAATAGAAATAACCATTCAGGCAAAATACTTTATGGAGCCAACTTCAATGTATCTTATCTGCACCAAAAACACAGAAGAAGAATTGTCTTATAAAGTTACGTCCGATAGTGTTATGGAAAGTGGCTTCAATAAGAATATTAAGCTTAACAATGGAGAAACCTATAATGGTATTTTTATTAATGTTTTTAGAGCAACAACCCCTCAAAATCCTGTCATAATAAAATTAACACCCAAAAATAATGCTAATATCTGTGTCGAATTTGTTATGAAAGGCGAAAATAATCATGATTTTCATTCAATCCCTATCAAAAGACATTAAATGTTTAAGGCGGGCAGAGCGTTTTTCGCTTTGCCCGCCTCGCCGTTTTTAGTTGTAGGTTTTCCTCTACGGCGCAACCTAATCTGATTTGCGGTAACAGTACTCTCACAAGAGATTCTATCTGATAATCGGGAATATCATCATTTCTTGCGGATAATCTTTTTCATAGCCTCATATTCAAACACTTGATTACTATCAGATAGTAACATTCTCTGTATGTCACACACCATGTAGCCGCGGTTCAAATAAAACTTTTTTGCAGGAATAGATGTTTCAAGGCAAACGCAATTATAACCTTCACCTGCTATTTCATCTTCTAAGCAACTCATCATTTTACTTCCGTATCCGTTATACATACAATCAGGGGCTACAAAAACCCTTGCAACATGATTACCTACTCGGCTACCCGTTGCAACAATTCTGCCATCCGCAGTAAGTATTTTAATATTGCCATTATCTATATCAGAACTAATATTGGCAAAATCATGCAGTTGACAGAAGAAACTGACAACGGCTTTTGGGTAATACTTGGGGTATACCGACTGTATTGTCTGTTGCACGAGCTTCCAAACGGAATTCGCGTCACCAGATTCTGCAACGCCGTACTCTACTTTGCTTGACATAATACACACTAACCAGATTATAAGTTAAGCTCTAACTGTAACTTTTCCACAAGTTTGCCGATATGTAACCCATCAACAAAAGAGTGGTGCGCCTGAACCGAAAACGGCAACCATAGCTTGCCGTCCCGTTCATAGTACTTACCCCAATCGAAGAGAGGCGTTGCGTTATCCTTCTTGCCAGAATTTGTGTGAGAGATATGGGTATATGTTACCCACGGCATTGGAGAAAACTGAAACACGTCGTTGCCTAACGGCCCTGTAAAATATTCTTTTTGCTCCTCTGCAGCTTGCTTTGCTGTTTGGCAATATTCCTCCATATTGCCAGCAAACGGTACATTTACTACCTTAAACAATTCCGTCTGCTTATTGAGATATGTAAATGCCGTATCTATTTTATCAAATAATACGACTTGCCCGTCGAGAAAGCGGTATCTGAACTCCTCGATCTGATTGGCGCATTTTGCCACGGCATAAATCATTGCAAAGGTAAAAGACAGGTTTTTCTGCTTGATTTTACTGTAAAATGCAGTAATATCAAGGTCAAAGGTCACGCAAAAAGCAGGCTCGACACAATTTCTGAAAACTGCGCAGTGTGTAGCTCTCTTCCAAGTATCTTGATCTATTATCTTATATGTGTTCATTTTGATTATACTCCTATTAACATCACGAAATAGTTGTTCAGTATTATTTGCTATTTTCTTTATATCTTGTTCGGTTTTCTTTTAATAGATAGCAATTTCAAAAAATCATTAAACAATGAGGTATCCTTTGGCTCAAACATCATCCATTTACCGTCGTGATACGTTTTAGCTTGGTTGTAAACGGCTAGTGTTTCCTCTAAGTAGTCGGCTTTATCCGCTTCGAATTTTGCTCTCTCGTCTTTGCCGAAAATAATCATAAACCCGATACAGTTTTCTCTCGCATAGAGCGAGCATAGCGTTTTGCCGCCGCGACGGTATTTATATTCATATTTCCACGCCTTGCCGCCACTATTCCAGAGCCGCTCCATATCATAGTTTTCATTGATTAAAGCAACTAACTTGTTCCACACCTCATACAAAGGTTTACTTACCAGATTTGACAGTTCGTCCGCCATAGGAGCTATAACAGGCATGACAACCTCCTTAATAGGTTTTCTTCATTATACCATATATAAGATGACAACCGCAAATCATCTTTTATAAAGTCAAACCAAATCTTTTCTTATTAAGTGTATATCGTTTTTATGTAAATGCGATTAGCATATTGACTTAATTTAAAAATCGTGTATAATAATATACAAGGTGACAGTATGAGCAGTAAAATTATAGGAGAAAGATTGAGAACCCTGCGTGAAGATGTAGGTAAAACACAGGCTTTTATAGCAAGCGAGATAGGAACGGTGGCTTAGTCTGCCATTTTCAGATATGAAAGTGGGCAGAGCGACGTGCCGAACACCATTTTGTTGTGGTACGCTGACTATTTCGACGTGTCGCTCGACTATATTTTCGGGCGCACGGACAAGCCGCAGGGCAAACTGTACGACTGCAACCCCAAAGCCTTCGACGACGAGAAAATGCAGCAGTTTATGGAGATGTGTTTTGACCCCAAATCCCCCGCCAACGCCAAACTTAAAGAGGCAATCTTAAAGCTAATGAAGGATAATACCAATAAAAGGTGGCTCTATGGAAATTAGGATTTTCTATTCATGGCAATCAGATTTGCCCTCTAAAACCAACAAAACTTTTATAGAAAAATCTATTCTTAGTGCTGTAAAGTCAATAAACTCTGAACAAAAGGCATTATCAGTATTAGATAGAGATACCAAAAATGAAATTGGCAGCCCTAATATAGTAGATACTGTATTGTATAAAATAAATCATTGCAAATTTTTTATTTGTGATATATCTTTCATTAATTCAAATATACCTAATCCAAATGTTCTAATAGAATTGGGATATGCAATAAAAACATTAGGTTGGCAAAAAATTATATGCCTTTTTAACACATCCACAGGTAAGATTGAAGATTTGCCGTTTGATATAAATCATAACCGCGTAACTCCTTATAATCCTTCTGTTAAAAATGAAAAAGAACGAATAGCGAAAATTATTAAAGAGAATATTGATTCTTTATTCAGAAATGGACAGCTATATAATCCAATAGAAGACCATATAAAAGGTAAAATCGATTATGAGGTATTAAGAATCATTCGTAATATGATTTGCATACTCAAATTTGAAGAGAATGTAAGCTATTCAAAATTTTTAAATGAGATTAGTGAAAAATCCATTGATGATATTTCTTATTTGCTTTTAACAAAACCCACATTAGGCTTTTACTACCGTTATAATTACGCAGAATGCCAAAATAATTTAGAGCAACTTTTAGATAAGTTACTTAGTTGTGATTACTTCTCTATGACTTGGAGAGAAGCTGTTATTAGATTCATTGTTTGGATAGATATTTGGCAACACTCTATGGATGAACATTTCTCTCCAAACTTGCTTAAAGTTGTATCTGAAGCAAGATATATTATCAAAGAAATGCATAATGAAAATCCGGCAAACCCGCTCAATTCAGTATTATTACTCAAACATATTGAAGGCAGTAATTATAAAGTTGTTCAAGGTGGGTTCATTGCTAACAAAGAAAACGTATCCAATTTAGTTACTGTTGAGACACAGTACACTCATAATATAGCTTCTCAAATCAAAGAATTGATAAATATAATCGATTTTTGGATGAATGAATCAGGCAATGAATTTATTTTAGAACCTAGACATTATATGATAGATAGGTTTACACCTGTTGTTCACGAGGTAAAACTATGAGAGCCGTTATCTACGCCCGCTATTCGAGCGACAATCAGACTGAAGCCTCGATAGAAGGTCAGTTGCGGAATGTATGGAATTTGCCGAGCGCGCGGGCATTGACGTTATAGGCAACTACATAGACAGAGCGTTCTCCGCCAAGTCTTACCACCGCCCCGAATTTCAGCGAACGATAAAGGACAGCTACAAATACGCCTTCGACTGCATTATTGTGTGGAAGTTGGACAGGTTCTCCCGCAACCGTTACGACAGCGCACACTATAAAGCGCTGTTACGCAAGAATGGAGTTAAGGTCATTTCCGCAAAGGAGACGATTGCCGAAGGTTAGGAAGGCATACTCTTGGAGTCCGTCCTCGAAGGTATGGCGGAATACTACTCCGCCGAGCTTGCCGAGAAGGTAACGCGCGGAATGAAAGAGAACGCCCTGAAAGGCTTGTGGAATGGCAGCAACGTTCCGTTCGGCTATGTAATAAACAAAGAGCGCAAGCTCGATATAGACCCGCAAACCGCGCCCGTCGTGCAGGAGATATTCAAGTTGAGCAACGACGGAAAGACGGTAAAGGAAATCTATAACATAATGAACGAGCGCAAAGTAACGCGCTCGAACGGCAAGGCTTTGAGATACAACGCAATCCGCCGGCGGGACTTGTACGGACGAGCTTTGCGAGGACGGAATAGCGGAGTGTAACGACGCGTCACGATTTCGGTGCCCAACGGGGCAGCGGAGCGCAGGGCGAGGCAGAGGCTCGGCGCAAAAAAGCGACAGGGGGAATACTTTCCTGACCTGTCGCTTTTTGCGGCACGCTTGAGCCGATGCCCGAAGCGTTGGCGCACCCGGCGGGATTTATAAGGACGAGCTTTGCGAGGACGGAATAGCGAGCGCCGTTAGGATACGGCGAGGCACTGCCGTGCCGAGCCGCGCGAGCGTCACTCGGTCGGTATCCCGCCGGGCACACCGTGACAAAAGCGAGCAAAAACGAAGCGGGCAAAAAGAAAAGAGAAGCCGCATGACTTCTCTTTTTTGCCCGCTGCCGATAGGCGAGCGTTGTCATGGTGCACCCGGCGGGACTTGTAAGGACGAGCTTTGCGAGGACGGAATAGCGGAGTGTAACGACGCGTCACGATTTCGGTGCCCGACGGGGCAGCGGAGCGCAGGGCGAGGCAGGGGCTCGGCGCAAAAAAGCGACAGGGGGAATACTTTCCTAACCTGTCGCTTTTTGCGGCACGCTTGAGCCGATGCCCTAAGCGTTGGCGCACCCGGAGGGATTTGAACCCACAGCCTTCGCCGTCGGAGGGCGACGCTCTATCCAATTGCGCTACGGATGCATAGTAAAGCGGGGCGAGCGGCGCCCGTCCCGCAAGTCGTTTCGCGGCTTACTTGTGCGCCTCGATGTAGTCGGCGACGTCGCCGATGGTCCGGAAGTTGATCGCCGCCTCGTCGTCGATCGTGATGCCGTAGACTTCCTCTACCTGCATGATGAACTCCACCTTGTCGAGAGAATCGGCGTGGATGTCGTCGGTGAGATTGGTGTCGGCGGTGAGGTCCGCCTCGTCAACGCCGAGTTTTTCGGATATGATCTTTTTGAGTTCGTCGAGAACCATGATTGCCTCCTTGTGCCGCGGTCGCGGCTTTGTATCGAAGATTATTGTACTACTTGCCGCGCTTTATGTCAACGCTTTGGCAACAATACCGTCTCGCAGTCGCGCTCTCCGCCGGCGACGGCAAGAGTATACCCGGGGAAGATGTCGAAATATCGCGCCTCTTCGCGCGGCAAGCCCTCTCTCACATCCGAGAGTCGTATCCCCTCTCCCGTCAATTTGCGCCGCGCCTCGTAGGCGGTCCAGCTTTGGATGTCGCTCACGCGCGAAGCGCGGTCGCTCTTTTCGAGATCTATCCCGACGGGCGTCGCCGACACGGCGATCACGATTTTGGCGCCGGTGTGCGTTATCGACACAAAATACCCTTCACAAACCGGCGCGCCGCGCTCGTCGTAACGTATCGTGCCGATCGGTTTTTCACCGCGCTCTTTCAGCTTTTCGTCGATTGCGGAGAGCAGCTCTTCGCGCGCGATCTCGCCGTCGTAGGCGAACAATATCATACGCGATAGCGGCCGTACAGCCCGTTGATGTAGCTGAAATATCTCCTGTCGACGCTGCGCATCGCGTCCTCGGTCGCGCGGAACGTCCAGTTGCCGTCGGCTACGCCGGGGGTGTTCATCCTGCAATCGGCGCCGTAACCGCAAAGGTCTTGGAAGGGAACGATAGCAAGGCGGCAGCAGCTGGAGATGAGCCTGCGGATGAACAGCTTGGTCGGCTTGCAGTCATACCCTCCGCCGCCCCAATACGCGCGGTCGCACTCGATATATCTGAGCATATAATCGAGTATGTTCTCGGGCAGCGAGTACATCCAGCCGAGAGTGGTGTTGTTGTCGTGCGTAGCGGTGTAACCCACGCAATTGCGGCTGAAATTGTGCGGCAAATGGATGCTGTCGCCGTCCTCAAAGCCGAATTGCATCACGCGCATGCACGGCAGTCCGGTGTAGGCAAGCAGTTCGTTGACGTCTTCGTCGATGATGCCGAGGTCCTCGGCGATGAAGCGCTCGCGCGGATACTTTTTGAACACTTTTGGGAAGAGTTCTTTGCCGACGCCTTTGCGCCACTCCCCTTCTTTGGCGGTCTTCGCCTTTGCGTCGACAGCCCAAAACGCGCTGAATGCGCGGAAGTGATCGATGCGCAGCACGTCGTACAGCTCCATCATCCTGTCAATGCGCGACAGCCACCATTTGAAGCCGTCCTTGCGCATATGCGAGTAGTTGTAGAGGGGGTTGCCCCACAGCTGACCGTCCGCACTGAAATAGTCGGGCGGCACGCCGGCGACTTCGGTCGGGACGAGATCTTCGTCCAATTTGAACAGCGACGGATCGCCCCAAACGTCCGCACTGTCGAGGCTGACGTACATGGGCATATCGCCGATCACGCGCACGTTTTTGAGCGCGAGCGCATCGCGCACTTCGCGCCATTGACGATCGAAAATATATTGTTCGAATACATAGTAGCGATACTCGCGCTCAAACTCGGAAACGAGCGCGTTTCTGCCGCCGCGCGAGGCGAACTTGAACCTGTCTTCCCATTGCCACCACGGCGCGCCGCCGTGCGCGTCCTTTATCGCCATGAACAGCGCATAGTCGGGCAGCCACGCATGCTCCTTTGCAAACCTGTCGAGCGCGGCTCCGTCGCGGAAAATGTCGAACGCCTTGCGCAAAAGCGCCCTCTTTGCGTCGCGGCAAAAGACGTAGTTGACCGCATAGGGGTCGTCATAGCGGCACTTGTCCGCGTCCTCGCGGCTGACCAAGCCGTCGCGGACGAGCCTGTCCGGATCGACATAGAGGAAATTGCCGGCAAACGCGCTCGAACCCGAATAGGGCGACCAGCCGGTGCCTATCGTCGTGACCGGCAAGATCTGCCAATAGTGAAAACCGCTCTCGAGCATGAAGTCGGCGAACCTTTCGGTCTCCTCGCCGAATCCGCCGATCCCGTACTTGGACGGCAGCGAAGAGATATTGAGCAATATGCCGCTACTTCTGTTAAGCATTGTCGCCCTCCTGCGCCTTTGCGCGGCGCTCCAACGCCCTCGTAAAGAAGTCGTCGACCAAGTTCATGAACTCCTCGTCCGTATCGAAGACGACAGGCTTGTCCGAATGGCGGTAGTGCTCGTCGACGTTGTATTGGAAGATGTTCACTCCCTTGGGATCGTAAGGTGCTTGATCCTTGCTCTTTTCGTCATAATCGCTGTTGATGCACGCCTCGGCGGCGATCGATCGCGACAGCGTGTGCCCCTTGTCGGGATAGAGCATATACTCTGCATTGCCGTTGACTATCTCGTCGCGGTGGACATAGACGGAGCTCTCGATCGGCACGGTGGGGTCGTCGACGCTGTGCGCGATCAGAACGGGCCCGCCGTAGGCGTTTACGCCGCTCACTCCGTCGCCCTTGGCGTCCTTGCCGTACATTATCCTTTCAAGCAATTTGCTCCACGGTTTGAGCATGGCAGCGAGCGAACCGACATAGCGCGACGCGTGGTGGCGCGTGATGTCCCAAGTGTCGTTGAAGCCGCTGAGCGAGACGACCGCGGTCAACTCGTTGTGCCCGTAGTTGAGCATGTTTGCGGCGGCGTACCCCGACCAGCTGTGTCCATAGACGAGTATCGGCATCCCTTCGAACTCCTTGCGCGTCTTGACAAATTCTATCGCGTTGTGAAGGTCGACCTTTGACTGCATGAGGCTGCGCAAGCCCTTGCCTTGACTGAGACACGTCCCTGTCATGTCAAAAGTGAACACGTCGTAGCCGTGCTTTACGAACCACGCGGTGCGGTTGAGATAGCCGTCCATATTGCAGCCGATGCCGTGGCTGACGATGACGAGCGCCTTGCCCCTCTCGGGCTTTCCGTCCGCAGCCTTGGCTGTATAGAGACAGCCGGCGAGCATGTTCTTGCCGGACATGAAGTTCATCTTCGTTTGATCCATGACGTTCTTATAGTCGTCATAGGTCAAGGTGTTTTTGAGAGGCGTCACGCGCTTGCCGAACACGGCGTCGTTGACGATCTTTGCTCCGAGCAGGGGCAAGCCGACCGTCCATCCGAACAAGCCGAATATCGTGAAAAATCCGACCTTCATCCCGACGGCGAGCGCGCCCTTTTTGGGTCTTTGCCTGTGTGGCGATTGAATGTTGAGCATATTTTCCTCCGTTTATTTCACCGTTATGCGCACTGCGGCGGACGACGAGCTTATGCTGCCCGCCTTGCGCAAATACAGTCTTATCTCATATGTTCCCGGCGCGTTGAAAACAAGCGTTATCGACACGGGCACGGGATCTTTGAGCATATCGTCAAGCGCGACTTTGACGGACGTCCCGTCGACGGTCGAATTGTTCACGCGGAAAGTTTGCACCGCTGCCGCCGTAACGTCGGCGCCGCCTCGCAGCGGACGATAAGCTCCTCTCTCGCGAACGGCTTGGTGATGTAGTCGTCGGCGCTCTCGCGGAAACAGTCTATCTTTTTGTCGATGTCGGACAGAGCGGAAAGTATGATGATCGGCATCAAATGGACGCGCCTTATCTCGCGCAGTACCTCGATGCCCGAAAGCTTGCCCAGCATCAGATCCTGAATGATCAGATCGTAATAGGTTTTTTTCGACGTCCTGCAACGCCTTTTCACCCGAAAGAGCGATGTCGACGTCTCCGAGCCCGGACAGCGCGACAGCCAGAATTTTGGACAACTTTTCGTCGTCCTCGACAACCAATATCCTAATACATACTCCTTGCGCATACGGCGCATTCGACCTTATCGTAAAAATGATAACACATAGGGCGCGCATTTTCAATAGGCAACGGCGATTTTTGCAATATTTTTTTAATATTTATGAAATGCCGATTTAAGCTGCGCGTCTTAGGGCACAAAAAAACGCGCCCCGAAGGGCGCGCCGTGCGCTTTGCCGTTTAGGCGATGTTCTCTCCCTCGAACAGCGTCTCTTGCAATTCGGGATCCACAAGCCCCTTTGCGGCGTTGAGTTTGACGACGATCTTGAAAACCTCGTCCGACGCTCTCTCGCTGCCGATGTCGTCGTCTGCGACGAAGTCGCGCATCACGATGTTGATCGCGGCGAGCTTGTCGGCGTTCTCCGCCTTTTCCAGCCCTGCGAGCCAATCATTGGCGATGGGTCTGAACTTCGCCTCCGCCTCGGCGAGCCAACCGCTCGCGGTGATCTGCGACTGCAACACGAACAGCTTGCCCTCGCTCTTGCCAGCGATGTACTTGTCCCACTCGGCGATGAGCAGCGGATACTTCTCTTCATATTTGTTCTCGCTTATGCTGTGTATGCCGCTGTTGTATTCCGACTGCAAATACTCTTCTCTCTCGTAGAGGAAGTCTTTTTGTTCACACTTTTCGGGGGTGCGGTAGACGATGACTACGTTCTTGCCCCACTCGCGCATCTGCCCGAGCGTGACCTCGGACGGGACCGCGGCGAGCGACTTGTCGAGCGCGACGGCGCCCAATTTTTGTTCGAGTATCGCGATCACCTTGTCCTCGGTGGCGTCCCATGTGTGCTGAAAGTCGAGCACGATCACTTCGGACGGATACTCCGCGACGAACGCGACGATGTCGTCGCATGCCTCGGCGAGCGTCAAGTGCTCCTTACTCGGCCAAAAAATCGAATTGGTGTTGCCGTGCACGAAAGAAGGCTCACCGTAGACGTCGGTCACGCGGCAGTCGAAATATCTGACCCCGGCGTCCAACATCTTGCCGAAATCGCTGTGCTGAGTGCAGGCGGAGTCGTCCTGCCCCACGGTGCCGGCGTCGTGCGCGCCCAGCATGACTATCTCGCCGAGCTTTGCGTCGCTCTTCAAACAGGACATATATCCGCCCGAATACTCATTTTTGTCTCCGCACGCCGCGAACGAGACGCAGAGCATACATACCGCCGCCAAAGCGACAATGACAACGATCTTCCTTTTCATGACCTCACCTCGCGTTGTTGGTTATATTATAATCTGTGAGTATGCGACAGTCAAGCGATCGCGTCACATATCTTTTTTGCGCACGACGGTGCCGCAATAGGCGCACTTGATCTCGCCGTCTCTCAGCACGAGAGGCGCGTTGCAGTTGGGGCACTTGCCAAGGTCGATGTAATCTCCCTGCTTGGGCGCGGAGCGCGCGATGTTGCCATCGGCGTCGAGGACATAGCCTTTGAGACAGCCCTGCGCGATCAGATAGTCCACGCTTGCGCGCACGTTTTTGTCGTTCTTGCCGAGATGGGCGGCGATCGCCGACACCGTCTCCAAGCCCTCGTCCTCTATCGCCGCGAGCACCGCGCCGTGCAGACTTTGGTTGGAATATTGCACCCAAGCGACCGGCGTGCCGTAAAAGCCGAGCACCGTCAGAATTATGCCGATCACCATCACCGCGGTGATGTCGTTGACCGCGCCGAGCACGATCATCGGGATGCCGGCGATCAGCCCTACGGTGAGGAACATCGCCACGCCGAACGCCCTCTGTTTTTTGACCTTGAATCTCTTTTGATTGCCGCTCATATTCACTCTCCGAAAACTATCTTTTCGTCCGCGGGTCTGCGCTTTTTGGGACGCGCTTCGTCCGCGGGATGCCCGATCGCGACGATGAGTTTGACCTTTTCGCCGACCGAAAGGGGCAGCTCTTTGGCGATCTTTTTCGCCTGCAGCCAGCCTATTATGCACGTCCCCAGCCCCAGCTCCGTCGCGCGCAGGCAGAGGTGTCCGACCGCAAGCCCCAGGTCATTGGCGGAAAAATCCAAGTTCTTGATCTTGTCCGCCGCCTTGTCGATCGCGGACGGCTTTGCGGTGACGACGATCAGCGCGGGCGCCTCGTCGGTGAAACCGTTCGCGCCGAAAAGCTGTGTGCATTTGGCGATCTTCGCCTTCTTTTCGCCCTTGACGACATAAAATTTCCAAGGCTGTTTGTTGCATGCCGACGGCGCGAGCAGCGCGCATTCCAGACAATCGCGAATCAGCGCGTCGTCGACGTCCTCGGGCTTGTATGCGCGGCAGCTGTACCTCGCCGCTATTGCTTCTTTTACGTCCATAGCTCCTCCGTTGGATCCCTTTTTCTCTATTATATCAGCAATCCGCCCGCAATGCAATACCGACGCGAAAATTCGACGCGCGTCGCGGACATTGACAACAATGCGCCCGGCGTACTATACTGTAAACATGCAGGCACGTCTGTCCGAAAAGGAAAAATACATCTTCGAAAAGGCGCCCGTCCCCAAGGCGGTCGTCTCGCTCGTACTGCCGACGGTGATCAGCCAATTGATCACGATCGTCTACAATCTCGCCGACACGTTCTTTGTGGGCAGGCTGGGCGACGAGACTATGGTCGCGGCGGTCACGCTGTGCCTGCCCATCTATATGCTCTTGACCGCGACCGCCAACCTGTTCGGGATAGGCGGCGCGTCGGTGATGTCGCGCGCACTCGGCTCGGGCGATCCCGACGGGGCGCGGCGCGCGTCCTCGTTCGCGGTATGGGGCGGCATTGCGGTCGCGGCGGTGCTCTCGCTCGTGTTCGGACTGTTCCGCAAACCCCTCCTGACCGCGCTCGGAGCGGACGGAATGCGCTTGCAATATGCGGTCGACTACCTGATCTACACGATCGTCGCCGGATCCGTCCCTACCGTGCTCTCGTCCGTGCTCGCCCATTTGGTGCGCGCCGAGGGCAAGGCGATGCATGCGGGTATAGGGCTGTCGCTCGGCGGCATCCTCAACGTCGCGCTCGACCCTCTGTTCGTCTTCGATCGGGGCTTGGGCATGGGGGTGACCGGCGCGGCGCTGGCGACGCTCGTCTCCAATTGCGTCTCCGCGCTCTACTTCGTCATTCTCGTGCTCAAATTGCGCGGAGTGGTCACTCTCAGACCGATCAAAGCCGCCTTTTCGCGCAGGACGTCGCTTGCGGTGATGTCGATCGGGCTTCCGGCGTGTCTGATGTCCATGCTGACGACCTGCTCCAACCTCGTCGTCAACTATCTCATGGCGGCGTACGGCGACGCGGCGATCGCCGGCATCGGCGTCGCAAAGCGCGTCAATATGGCTTCGTTCGCGATCACTCAGGGCATAACGCAGGGCGCGCTGCCGCTGATCGGCTACAACTACGCGTCCGGCGACCGCCGGCGAATGCGCTCGTCCGTGCTGTTCATGTCGGCGTGCACGTTCAGCTTTGCGCTGATATGTCTGACGATCTCGCTGTCCTGCACCGAACCGCTCATACGCGCGTTCATCGACAGCGACGAGACCGTCGCCTACGGCACGCGATTTTTGCGCATCATATGCTGGGCGGTGCTGTCCGCGTCGGTCGGCTTCATCGCGGTCACCGTCTTTCAGGCGACGGGCAAAAAATATCGTGCGCTGCTGCTGTCCGTGCTGCGCAAGGGCGGTCTCGACGTGCCGCTGATGTTCATCTTGGACGCGCACTTTCCCGCGATCGGGATCGCGATGGCGACGCCGATCGCCGACTACACCGCAGCGCTCGTAGCGATCGTCTTCCTCGTCCTGTTTTTACGCACGACAAAACGCACCCCTCTCAAAGCCGCCGAGCCGACCTCTCCCGAGCCGCCGACCGATGGCGACGACGCTCAAAAAGATTGACACGTTTTGATTTTTGGCGCAAAAAAGGACCGCCGCCGGCGGTCCTTTGACTTGGCAAAAACGTCAGCCCTTCGTCGAATAGTTGGGGGCTTCTTTTGTGATCGAGATGTCGTGCGGATGGCTTTCGACGAGCGCGGCGCCGCTGATCTTGATGAACTTGGCGTTCTTTCTCAACGTGTCGATGTCCTTCATGCCGCAATAGCCCATGCCGCTGCGCAGACCGCCCATGAGTTGGAAGACGACGTCGGACAGCGCGCCTCTGAACGGGACCCTGCCCTCGACGCCTTCGGGAACGAGCTTTTTCGCGCCCGCCTGGAAGTATCTGTCCTTGCTGCCCGCGTTCATCGCGCCGAGCGAACCCATGCCTCTGTACACCTTGAAGCTCCTGCCCTGGAAGATCTCGATGTCGCCCGGGGTCTCCTCCGTGCCCGCGAACAGACTGCCGATCATGCACGCGCTCGCGCCGGCTCCCAACGCCTTGACGATGTCGCCCGAGAACTTGATGCCGCCGTCCGCGATGATGCGCTTGCCCAGCTTGTCCGCCGCCTCGGCGCAATCCATGATCGCGGTGACCTGCGGCACGCCGATGCCTGCGATGATACGGGTCGTGCAGATGGAACCGGGTCCGATACCGACCTTGACGACGTCCGCGCCGTGGTCGAACAGCGCCTTGGTGCCCTCTGCGGTCGCGACGTTGCCGACGATGTAGGTGACGCCGGGATATGCCGATTTGATCTTGGCGACGGTGTCGAGCACGCCCTTGGAGTGACCGTGAGCGGTGTCGATGACGATGACGTCGACCTTGGCTTCGACGAGCGCGGCGACGCGGTCGAGCACGTCGGCGGTGACGCCGACAGCCGCTCCTGCGAGCAATCTGCCGTTTTCGTCCTTCGCGCTGTTGGGATACTTGATCGCCTTCTCGATGTCCTTGATCGTGATGAGTCCTTTGAGATTGAAGTCCTTGTCGACGAGGGGCAGCTTCTCGATGCGATGCTTGCCGAGGATCTCCTGCGCCTGCTCGAGCGTGGTGCCGACGGGCGCGGTGACGAGATTGTCCTTTGTCATGCACTCGCCGATGGTCTTGGTCATGTCCGTCTCGAACCTGAGGTCGCGGTTGGTGATGATGCCGACCAGCTTGCCTCCCTTGGTCACGGGCACGCCGCTGATGCGGAATTTGCGCATCAAGTCCTCCGCGTCCGCGAGGGTATGCTCGGGGCTGAGGTGGAAGGGATTGGTGATGACGCCGTTCTCGCTGCGCTTGACCTTGTCGACCTGCTGCGCCTGGTCTTCGATCGACATGTTTTTGTGAATGATGCCGATGCCGCCTTCGCGTGCGATCGCGATCGCGAGCTCATACTCGGTGACCGTGTCCATCGATGCGCTGAGCAGCGGAATGTTGAGTTTGATCTTGTCTGTGAGGTGCGTCGAAAGATCGACTTGGTACGGCAGCACTTCCGAATAGGAAGGGATGAGCAGTACGTCGTCGAAAGTGAGTCCTTCTTTTACGATTTTTGCCATGGTGATCTCCTTGCGCTTTTTCTAATTTTATAGCTTTTGCGCGCACAAAGTCAAGCATATCGCCGCGCAATTTATACCCACTTGCGCGCAAATCGTCCGTTTATTTGCACAAAACTTGCCAAATGCGCGCAAATGCGTTTTTAGGCTTGTCTTTTCGGGCGAATGGTGGTATCATATGGTTGACTACAAGCCAACGGAGAAATACCGTCATGACACAACAACAGCTCAACGATCTCATCTCCCGTATGACACTGCGCGAAAAGGCGGCGATATGCAGCGGCCGCGATTTTTGGACGACAAAACCCTTCCCCAAGCTCGGGATAGGCTCCTTTGTCATGTCCGACGGTCCGCACGGTCTGCGCAAGGAGAACGAAGACGACGACAACCTCGGCATGAAGATGTCCTTCCCGGCGACGGCGTTCCCCCCTGCGGTCAATATGGCAAGTTCGTGGGATCCCGACCTCATCCGCGAGATCGGCGTCGCTCTCGGCGAGCAATGCCTCGATCAACAGGTCGACATCCTGCTCGGTCCCGGCGTCAACATCAAGCGCTCCCCTCTTTGCGGACGCAATTTCGAGTATTTTTCCGAAGATCCCTATCTCGCCGGCAAGATGGGCGCCGCCTACATCAAAGGCGTCGAATCGACGGGCGTAGGCACATCGCTCAAACACTTTGCAGTCAACAACAACGAATATCTGCGCATGACGATCAACAGCGTCGTCGACGAGCGCGCTCTGCGCGAGATCTATCTGTCCGCGTTCGAAGAGTGCGTAAAGCAGGGCAAACCGCGCACCGTGATGGCGTCGTACAACCGCATCAACGGCGTATACGCGACGGACAACCCGTGGCTGCTCGACACCCTTTTGCGCAAGCAATGGGGATATGAAGGCATGGTCGTCAGCGACTGGAACGCCGCCAACGACCGCGTCGCCGGAGTCAAGGCGGGCATGGATCTCGAAATGCCCACGAGCGGAAACAAGAACGACCGCCGCATCCTCGCCGCGATCAAGAGCGGCGCGCTCACCGAAGAGGAGCTTGACTCGGTCGTCGCCCGCGTCTTGCGCACGCTCGAAGTGTGCGAAAACAACCGCCGCCCGTTCAAGGCGGACTATGACAAGGCGCACGAACTCGCGCGCCGCGCCGCGGACGAATCGATCATTTTGCTCAAAAACGACGCCGGACGTCTGCCGCTGTCAAAGGACGAAAAACTGCTCGTCGTCGGCAAACTCGCCGAGCACAGCCGCTATCAGGGCGCGGGCTCGAGCCGCATCAATCCCTACAAGCTGGTCTCCGTGCGCGAGGCGTTGGACGAGGCGGGCGTCGGGTACGAATACGTCGAGGGCTACTCCCTTGACGGCGACGGCAAGGACGCCGAGCTCGAGCGCAAGGCGCTCGAACTCGCAAAAGACTTTGACGGCACGATCGTCTGCTGCATCGGTCTGACCGACACTTACGAAAGCGAAGGCTACGACCGCACGCATATGACGCTGCCGCCCTCCCACGACGACCTCGTGACCAAGCTCGCGGGACTGGGCAAACCTCTCGTCGTAGTGCTGTTCGGCGGTTCCCCCGTCGAGATGCCGTGGCTGGACAAGGTCGACACGCTCGTCAACGCCTATCTGCCCGGCGAAGCGTGCGGCGAGGCGGTGCTCGACATCCTGACCGGCGCGGTCAATCCGTCCGGTAAGCTCGCCGAGACCTACCCGTTCAAACTCGAAGACAACATCAACGCCGCCTACTTCCCGATGGGACCCAAGAACGTCGAATACCGCGAAAGCATCTATGTGGGCTACCGCTATTACGACAGCGCGAAAAAGGCGGTCGCGTTCCCGTTCGGGCACGGGCTGAGCTACACCACGTTCGCCTATTCCGACCTCAAAGTCGACGACCATGGCGCGACGTTCACCGTGACCAACACCGGCAAAGTCGCCGGCGCGGAAGTCGCGCAGATGTACGTCCGCGACCTCGATCCCGTCGTCTTCAAGGCGGACAAGGAGCTGAAGGGCTTTGCCAAGGTCTTCCTCGCCCCTGGCGAAAGCAAGACCGTCACCCTGCCATTCGACGAGCGCACGTTCGCGTTCTTCAATACCGCCGCGGACGATTGGCACCGCAGCGACGGCGAATACGAAATTTTGATAGGCGCGTCGTCGCGCGACATCCGCCTGTCGGCAAAACGCAAGTTCGCGTTCGGCGAGTCGAGTCCCGTCAACGCGCGCCGCGCCGAGTGCCCCGTCTACTACGACATCGCCGGAGCGACCGAAATCCCCGCAGATCAATTCCGCGCGCTGTACGACAAGCCCATCCCGCCCAACGTGCCGAGCAAGCGCGGCGAGTTCGACGACAACACCACTCTCGGCGAATTCGGGTGCTGCCTTTTGGGCAAACTCATCCTCAAAGCGGCGCCCGCGCTGATCAAGTCGCAGGTCCCCAACGCCGACATGACGACGATGCTCATCCTCACCCAAGGCATGCAGGGCATGCCGCTGCGCGCGCTCGTCGGCATCTCGAGCGGCATCATTGACAGCCGCCTTGTGGACGGCTTGCGGCTGTGGGGCAACAAGCACCGTCTGCGCGGCTTCTTCAAGATGATCGCGGGCTTGTTCGGGAGCCTTTCAAACATCGAGAAAAAGAACAGGGCGAACATGCAGCGCAAGCTGCAAAAGCGCGCCGAGCAAAAGGCGAAAGCCAAAGAGCAAAACGACTGAAACAGGGCGCCGCGAAAACACTTTCCGCGGCGCTCTTTTATGCCTTTCGATATTTTATTTTTTCGTGCCCGTGTGCGTTATGTACGTATACGGCTGGTCACGACCTCTCCGCTTGACGGGTCCAAAAGCACGCTCATGTCGTTGCCTCTGTCCGCGGCGAAAGACACATACCAATAGTACTCGCTGTCGCGGTCGGTCTTGCCGTTGACGAAGCGGACGTAGATCTCGCGGTGCATCCCGTCCTCCGACGCAAGCTCGGCGTCGATCTCGCTTTTGAAGTGTTCGTACGCCTTGACGAGAGCGTCGCCGGGGGCGATCGCGTCCGCCATTTTGTCAGTCAGCTCGAACGTGAACGGCGTATCCGGTGCGGCGGAATCGGTGATCGTCAGCTTGACGAGCGCACCCAAAGTGGACGCGTCGGCGATCTTTGCGATCAGCTTGGCTCCGATCACGCTCGGCGTCATCGTGCCCTCCACCTTGCCGCTCTCCCCTTCGAGAACATAGGCGTAAGTCGACTCGTCCGACATGGACGGCAGCGACGCGATCACTGTCGTGACCGTCTCGAGCTCGCCCGCCTCTCCGTCCGTCACAAACACCTTTTCGCGGTCGAGCGTGCCTATGGTGACGTAGGCGTTTTCGGTCTGCCCGGTGTAGAGCGCGGTCTGGCGGTCGCTGACTCTCTCTTCCAACAGCTGCGCTGTCGTCTTTTCTTCTTCGCACGCCGCAGCGGCGACGGCAAACGTCACAAGCGCTGCGATGCACAGCGCGATTGCAATGATCCTTTTCTTCATATATCCTCCACGGTTGGTTCGCCATATCATATGGCGCCGCCAAGGATTTTATGAATTGACGGAGCAAAGACGATTCGGCGTCGTCGCGATCGCAAAAAAATCGCGCGCGACACTTGACAAAAATTACATCAAACTTAACGCGCGTAAACATAGCGCAAAAGCTGTCAATGATCTGCGCCGCTTTTTTGCAGATCTTTTCATTGCGGCACAAACTTTTGCGCGTGAAAAACAGATTAAATATCCCTCATTTGATAACGTTTTTGCTCCTTTGCGCCGCGCCGCGCGTTCGGCGGCAAAATAAATTTTACCGAAAATTTACATTTTACGATCAAACTGTTTACACCCATTTGTTTGTAATGCCCCCGCCAAAAAGTATATAATGGTATCAATACGAGAGAAAAATTATGGATAACAATTCTTCCACCCAACACGCGGCACGGACCGCGGACAGCGACTTCAAATACATCGGCAAAGCGGAGAAGGCTTCCTACGGCTTCGCCTCGATAGGCAGCTTTATGATCTCGGCGGTCGTGTCGTCCTATCTGTCGGTGTTTTTGTCGGACATATTGCTGGTCCCGCTCGGCTTTACGACGGCGTTGATGTTCGTCGCGAGATTTTGGGACATGGTCAACGACCCGATCATGGGCGTCGTCATCGACCGCACTCACACCAAAAACGGCAAGATGCGCCCGTTCATCAGGATAGGCGCGTTCCTCATCTTCATCGTCTCGATCGTGATGTTTTTGCCACTTTCGGAGATGCCCGTCGCGGCGCGCTGCGCGTTTGCGGCGGTCGGCTATCTGCTGTTCGACTTCTCCTACACCGTAGTCGACGTGCCTGCGATGGGGCTTATGAGCGTCGCGACGCCCAATCCCAAGGAGAGGTCGTCTCTGCTCTCTTTTTATGTCACGCTCGGCTCGATAGGTTCTCTGATCCCGATAGGGCTTATCAGCGTCTATCAGAGGATAGTCCCCCCGACGTGGGTATATTTCGCGATCGCGGCGACCGCCGGCACAGTCGTCTTTGTCGGCTATCTGCTGCTGTTCAAAAACTCCAAAGAACGCTTTGCGACTCGCACCGAAAAGACGCCCGTCAAAGAGATGTTCAAAGCCGCGGCGAAAAACAAACCCATGCTGCTGACGCTGCTCACGTCGATGCTGGCTTCGCCGCGCTACCTGTTGATGGCGGCGGCGTCCTACATCTCGATCTATGTGGTGAAGATCGACGGCTGGGCGTCGGGCGACGTGCTGATTTTGCTCTATCTCGTCGTCGGCGCCGGCATGTATGCCGGGATATTGCTGACGCCCGTCGCGTACAAGCGCATCGGGTTCAAAAAGACGAGCCTCATCTTCGGCGCGATCTCGGCGATCTTCTTGACCGCGGCTTTCCTTGTCGGCAGGGTCAACTATTTCGCCGCGTTCCCCCTGATGACGATAGGCGGGCTCGGCGTCGGCGCGTACAACGTGCTACCCTACCCGATGGTCGGCGACAGTCTCGACTATCTCGAATGGAAGACGGGGCACCGCATGGAGGGCGTGTGCTTCTCGTTCAACTCCATGGTCACCAAGTTCAACAACGCGATCGCCGCGGTCGCGGTGACGGCGCTGCTGCTCGTCTTTCAATTCAAGCAGCCGGAAGTCTCGGGCGTGCCCCTTCCCCAATCCGACTTCACGATCGACGGTATGTTCTCGATGGTCACATTGATCCCCGCGGCGGGCTTTGCGCTGTCGCTGATCCCGATGGCGCTCAACACCTACCACGGCGCGCGCAAAAAGCAGATTTTGGACGAACTCGAAGCAAAACGCGCCGAACTCAAGACCGACGGCGGCGTGGTGATAGAAGAAAAAGGATACGCCGTCAACGAAGACGACGAAATGATCGGCAGCGAACCTCTCGTCAAAGCGGTCAAACCGATCGAGATCCACTGCGAATACAAGCGCTTCGAAGTGGAAGGGCCTCTGCGCGTCGGGGTGATCTCCGACTCGCAGCTGTCTCCGTTCCCGTGGCGCAAAAACAAGACTTACGAACTCAATCTGCGCCGCGCGTTCGAGGTGCTCAAAGAGTACCGCGTCAATATGATCATCGTGCCGGGCGACATCTGCAACATAGGTTCGAAGTGCGCGTACCGCCGCTTCAACGCCGCGCTCGACCACGCGTTCGGAGACAAAAAGCCGATCGTGCAATTGATCATGGGCAACCACGACTACTTCCCCGCAATCTTCCCGGCGCGCAAACGCAAGCTGTTCACCGCCTGCACGGGCAAACCTCCCTACTCGCACTATGTCGTCAACGGCTGGCACTTCATAGGAGTATCCCCTCAGGACAGCTCGCAGCAGAACGGCTATGACGCCGTCGCGGATTGGATGTGCGACCGCATCGACGCGGCGATCGCCGAGGGCGGCAAACGCCCGGTGTTCGTGACCACGCACAACAGCGCCGCCAACACCGTCTACGGTTCGCAGTCCGAAGGCAAACTTTACAGCGATTTCAAGCTGGGCAAGATCCTCGGCAAATACGACAACGTCGTCAACCTCGCCGGGCACCTGCACTTTCCGATGCTGGACGAACGCGACATACATCAGCGCAACTACACGACGATCGGCACGCAGTCCGTCTCCTATGTCGAATTGGAAAAAGGCAAGGTCAACGGTTCTGTGCCGCCGCAGGCACACATCGCGCCGATGGGGCTGGTGATGGAGTTCGGCGACGACGGCATCGACGTCAAGCGCGTCAACATGCTCTCCGGCGAAGAGGAAAAGGCAGACAGACGCTGGCGGCTGCCTCTGCAACTCGACAAATCGGCGTTCACCTACACCTCGGCGCGGTTCGGCAAGACCCGTCCGGTGATGCCCGCAGAGAGAGGACGCTGCGCGATCATACACGGCTCGACCTATCTCGTGTTCGAGCGCGGCATAGACGAAGACCTCGTCCAAAGCTACAAGGTCATCTACAACGACGGCAAGGTGCAATACTACTTCTCCGACTACTACAAGGGCGTCAACCACCGCTCCAAGTATATGCGCCTCAAATTGTACGACAAGGCGCAGGGCGTATACGACGTCGAGGTGTTCGCGATCAACTCTTCGGGGATGGTCAGCGACAACAGCACGTCCATCGAGAATGTAAAGGTTCTCTACTACAACAAATATCCGTTGATCTTCGCACCCGATATGAACTTCACATGGCTGAAAGAACTGATCGCGAAATTCTGAGCTCGCTCAAGGGCTTCATCTTTGACATGGACGGCACGCTCCTCGAATCGATGGGGCTGTGGGACAAGCTGTACGCCGACCTCTTTGCCGAAGACGGCTTGACGATGCCCGACGGGTTCTCGCTCGCGGTCAACCACCTCAAACTGTCCGACTGCGCCGAATACGCGGTGCGGAACACGCCGATCAGGATGAGCCGCGAAGAAGTCGAGGAGTTTTGGCACGACCGCGCGCTCGAAGCGTATTCCAACCGGGTGCCGCTCAAACCGTATGCGGCAAAACTGCTTTCTCTGCTGGTCAAACACGGCGGCCGCATAGGCGTCGCGACCGCGCTGGGCGAAGATCTGTTTTGGCCCTGTCTCAAACAGCACGGCGTAGCGCCGCTGTTTTGGTCGGGCACGTCGATCGAAGAGGTCGGCGTCGGCAAGGACAAGCCCGACGTCTACATCCGCGAATGCAACAAGCTGGGGCTGCGCCCGTCCGAGTGCGCGGTGTTCGAGGACAGCCACATCGGCATAGCGAGCGCAAAAAAAGCGGGCTTCTTCACCGTCGGTCTTTACGACGCCGCGTCCGCCGAGCATTGGGACACGCTCAAATATCACTCCGACCTCGCCTGCCGCAGTCTCCGGCAAGCCTACTACGCGTTCAAGAACGCATACAGCGGCGTATAAAATGACGGCTCCGATCGCTCGGAGCCGTATTTGTTTTTTCTTTTTCGGATTCAGGCGAAGTATTCGTCAAGCCCCTCTCTGAACCTCGCGACGTCGGCGTCGGTATAGAACTTGTAGCCGATGTATTGCTTGTCCGAATTGGGCAGCTTGCAGACAAAACGCTTGTCGTCGTCATAGAGAAATTGAGGGATGTTCTCGTCTTTGAGCAGCGCGAGCACGACAGTGTTTTCGGTCGGCAGATACATGATGCGCGCATAGACGATGTTGCCCACGCGGTAGCTGTAAGAGCCGGTCAATTCCTCGATCTCGGTCTCGTCGGCGACCGCGCCGATCAGGCAGGGCGTCAGCCGCGTCAACGCGTCGATCAGCGACTTTTTGTCTTCGCTCCATTCCTCGAGCTTGACCCCGCGCAGATTGGTCGGATTGCTGGTGTAGACCAGCTTGTTCGCGCCGGTATCATCGACGGGCAGCATCAGCTTTGCGGCGTTCGCGAACGCGCCGCTCTCGCGCGAAACGATGCCCTTTTCCATCAATTCGCCCCACGTCAAGATGCCGAACGAGCCCTTTTCGCCCTCCCACGCCGCGCCGATCAGCGCTTTGAGCACGTCGTCGTCCTCATAGGGGCTTTCGCATTCGGGATCGGTCGTCAGCGCGACATAGTAAAATCCGTCGGCATCGGCGAAGATCTTGCGGCAATACGAGGTGAACCCTCCCTTGCGCAGACTGCGCGCCCTGTCGCGGACGATCCCGCTGTCATAGTCCGCCTCTTCGCAGATCTCGATGTTGTCGCCGCCGCCCGAGACGACCGCCTGCTTGAACCTGCGGTCGAGCGCAAGCTGTACGTTGATCGTACGCGCCTGACGGAAACTCGCCTCGCCCGCGCAGGCGTTGACATAGGAGACGACCTTCGCCTCGACGAACACTATGAACTTGGCGTTGGACGTGTGCGCGACGATCACGAGATCGGGCGAACCGAAGTCTCCCAACCTGTATTCGGGCAGATATTCACAATATTCCACTTCTTTGACAAAATCCGGGGTCTTGCCGTTCCAGGCGACGCATTCGAGCAATTTGCGGTCCGCGCCCGCGGCGATGACGTCTGCGACGAGCCCGGACACCAGCCCGCTCTCACCGTAGTAGAGCACCTTGCTTGATCCTTTCATAATTTCCTCCTTGAGGGGATGTCCCTCTCTTATACAAAACCACAAAATGCGCTCGCTGTCAATAGGTAACGGCAAAATTTTACATACATATTGCAAAAAAGGCGCCGCGGCGCCTTCGATGTCATTCGTTTGTCTTTTTGTTGCGTTTGAGCAATGCCGCCTGGAACGCGCTCTTGGGAAGGCGGACGGTGAACTTGGTGTACGTCGTCCCGTCGCTGTCGCAGACGATCTCGCCGTCGTGATTCATCACGATGTTCTTGGCAAGCGACAGCCCCAGCCCGAAACTCCCCGCCGAAGCGTTTTGCGTACGCGCGTTGTCCACGCGGTAGAAGCGGTCGAATATCTTGGTCAAGTGCTCCTTTGCGATGCCCGCGCCGTAGTTGGTGAACACCGCGGTCACACCGCGCTTGTCCGCGTGCAGCTCCACCTCGATCTTCCACTTTTCGGGCGTGTATTTGAGCGCGTTGTCCATCAATATGTTGAACAGCCTCTCCATCTGCTTTGCATAGCAATTGAGCGTTATCGCCGGCATGATGCGCTGAGTCAGCTCTATGTTCTTCTCAAAGCACCTCGCCTCGAAACTGAGCAGCGTTCCGTCAAGCATCTCGGACAGATTTTCTTCCGTCTTTACACCCGCCGCCTGACTGTCCGCACGGAACAGTTCGAGCATATCGGTGATCAACGCGCTCATTCTCGCCAATTGCGCGTCGACATTTTCGATCCAATGCTCGTTCTCCGCAACGGTCGCGGCGGGGTCCGACTTGATCAAATACATGTTCGCGCCTATGATCGCAAGCGGCGTTTTCAGCTCGTGCGACGCGTCGGCGACCAGCTGCTTTTGCTGCTCGTAAGACTGCTTGACCGGCGCGATGATCTGCCGCGACACCAATTGCCCGAAGATGTAGAGCAGCACCAAACAGAAAAGATATATCACCGCGGTCGTCACGCCCGAATTGATCAGATCGGTGCGGTCGTCCGTCCAGTCGTAGACCGAATAGACGGTGACGCTCTCCCTCTCGGCGCCATCCAATGTGATCTGCCTGTGCGCGCGGAAGTACCTGCCGTCGATCTCGAAGTCGGCATTCTCGTCCTCGATGTCGTCCAGCCTCGCGACGATCCCGTTCAATTCCTTTTCGCTGAGGTCGTCGGTGTTGAAAGAATACAGCCCTGCGCCCGCGTTGCCGGTCACCTCGACGACGATCATGCACGCGTTGCGCGCAAGCCAAGACTGCATTTCGTCTTCGCTCCCTGCGGGGATGGGCGCGCGGTCGAGCGCCTCGGACAGCCTCTCGTCGATCGACACGTCCGTCTGCACGACGTTGGACGCGAAGATGACGCCGTACGCCAAAAGCAAAAACAGACCGCCCACCGCGACGAAGATCGCGATGAACCGCCTGCGCAATTTGTCAAGAGCCCTGTCCTGCGCGGTCATTACCCTTGCGGCGCGGACATCTTGTACCCCACTCCGCGCACCGAGGTCAGCACGACGTCACTGCCCAAAAAGCCCAGCTTCTTGCGCAAAAACGACATATATACCTCGAGATTGTTGGATTCGAAATCACAATTGAACCCCCACGCCTTGTTGATGAGTTCGTCCTTTGTGTACACCGCGCCCGGATTGGAGAAAAAGCACAGCGCCAGCTCGTACTCTTTGCCCGACAGGGCGATGCTCTTGCCTCCGCACGACAGCTTGTATTCCTTGATGTTGAGAGTGGTGTTGCCCACTTTGAGCTCGTTTCCGACAGAGTCTCCGCGCCTGCGCCTTGTGATCGCACGAAGCCTCGCGGTGAGCTCGTCCATCGAGAACGGCTTGGTCATATAGTCGTCCGCGCCAATGTCCAGCCCCTTGACCTTGTCTTCGACCGACGCGAGCGCGGTCAGCATGATGATAGGCGTCTTGATGTCCGCCGCACGCAGCTTTTTGACGGCGGTGTAGCCGTCCATCACCGGCATCATGATGTCCATGATGATCACGTCGTAATCGCCGACAAGCCCCATACGATAGCCCTCTTCGCCGTCGTAGGCGCACTCGACCAAGCATTGATTCTTTTTGAGCAGCGACGCGATCGCTTCGGACATCTGCACTTCGTCTTCGACAAGCAATATCTTCATGACTCACTCCGTTCGTTCGATACATGTATCATACCACATATTCGACTCTTTTGCATGATTTGATTATATAATAAAATCAAAGCATTAAACCTATATTAATTGCGCGTAAAAACGCTCAAAAAATAAAATTTGTTCATCTTGAACGTTGTTTCGCCCGCCGAAGAAAATTTTTTGAAAAATTTTCGCATTTTAATGCGCCTTTAAGTCTGCCGCCATATAATGAAGGCACAAAACAAGCCCCCCTGAGCGAAGTAGAGCCGGAGTAACACACAAAGACTTCTTCCAAACACCTATTATAAACACTCCTCTTAATCTCCCTCTACTGAGCACATCCTCCCGCCGGTTTCGGCGGGAGTTTTTTTGCAAATTGATCGCATTTTGTTTATTTCGCGGCGGCGAAGTGCTATACTGTACGCAACGGAGAAGAATATGAACATCAGAGAGATCATTGACGATTGCATACTTTATGACCCCTGCCGCGGCGCGGTGAAAGACCTCGCGGACGGCAACGTGAACGTCGGCCGCGTTGCCGGCGAGCTGCTCGACTTTGCGGCGGAATACGGCGTCACCGGCAACCTGTGGCACCACTATGTCGCCTTCCTTTTGGCGACGGACGAAAACGCTTTCTCCCTCGCGTGCGAAAGACGCACCGCTCCCGAAGGCAGCCTCAAAGACGTCGCCGCAAACGACCTCAAAGCGATCTTCGAGCTCTTCTCGATCGACCTCGTCGAGTTGTTCGGCAAGTTCGCGCCGGCGATATCCGACTACACCTACGTCGGCGGAGGCAAACGTTCGCGGACATCGGCGGGCGCACGCGTCTCGCTCCTTTCAAAAGCGCTCGAATCCGCAAACGACGATGCCGCCGCGATCGACGCGATCGCCGATTGGTACTCGATCTACGGAGTGGGCGAATATGCGCTCTACGACGCGTTCCGCCTGATCAGCTCTTCTGGCAGCACCGAGATCGATTTGCAGCATATAACCGACACGGAGACCAAAAAATTGAGCGATCTCGTCGGCTATGAGTCGCAGAAAAAACAGCTCCTCGACAACACCCTCGCCTTCCTCGACGGCAACAGCGCCAACAACGTGCTCCTCTACGGCGACGGCGGCACGGGCAAGTCGTCCAGCATCAAGGCGTTGATGTGCGAGTATGCCGAAAGAGGACTGCGCGTCATCGAGGTGTTCAAGCACCAATTCACCTCGATCAGCCAACTGATCGCCAAGATCAAGGACCGCAACTACCGCTTCATCCTCTACTTGGACGACCTGTCGTTCGAAGAGTTCGAGATCGAATACAAATACTTCAAAGCGATCATTGAAGGCGGGCTTGAGTGCCGTCCGTCCAACGTGCTGATCTATGCGACCTCCAACCGCAGACATTTGATCAAGGAGAACTTCTCCGACCGCAACGACATGCGCGTCGACGACGACGAAGTCCACCGCTCGGATACGCTTGCGGAAAAGCTGTCCCTCGTCGCACGCTTCGGATTGACGATCTACTACCCGTCGCCCGATCAACAGCAATACCTCGAGATCGTCCGCCGGCTCGCCGCTCGCAAAGGCATAGACATGCCCGACGACGAACTGTGCCGCCGCGCGCTGCAATGGCAAACGCGCGGATCGGGCAAGTCGGGGAGGACGGCAACGCAGTTTGTCGCTTCGCTTTCGCTTTCGCTTTGAGGGGCAACCCAAAAATTGACGCTTCGAATCGCAACGGCGGTGATTGCAAATGCAATCGTCGCCGTTTCTCATACTCGCTATTTTTGGTTTTCCCCTCAAGACTCCCCTTCCCACGCGGCACGTTCGCTCACCGCTCACGACCGCGCAAAGGGCGCCTTGCCAAAAGCGCGGTTTTGACGCGGCGCGTTATCAAGTCGCGCGTAAACGTGGTTCCGCGCGACATTTTCTGTTCCGCACCACCTTTGGGGTGCGGTGATCTAATCGGTTCTGCATCGAGCTTTTCGCGCGATCATTCTACGAGGGCGTTATCACATCTCTCCCAAACGCGGTTGGGCGAGATGGGTGCGTCAATTTATCTGCTTTGAGTAAACTTCGTTCTTTTCTTTTAATGCGGATATCCGGCAACCCAAAAATTGACGCTTCGAATCGCAACGGCGGTGATTGCAAATGCAATCGTCGCCGTTTCTCATACTCGCTATTTTGGGTTTTTCTTTTCTGTTAAATTTGTGCTCGTCCTCTTGACAACTCAAAGTGCAATAAAATTTTTGCCGAGACTCCATTAAGGTTGATGTAATTTTTGTCAAGAGTCGCGTTCATCTTTTTTTGAAAAATCTTCGAGATCGTCTGCCGCTCGGCGCAAATTGCAATTTGTGTTGCAAAACGCTTGACAAATCGCTCCGTTTGTGCGATTATTTGATATGCACATCGGGGTGTGGCGCAGTTTGGTAGCGCGCTTGAATGGGGTTCAAGAGGCCGCTAGTTCGAATCTAGTCACTCCGACCATTGCAGAGCCGCCCATTTTGGGGCAAGAAAAAAGGAAGACGTTCAAGCACGCCTTCCTCTTTTTTCTTTCTCCCTTTCGAGGGCGGCTCTTCCCCCTGCTTTCCGTAACTAGACTGTTCGAAATCGTGACGCGATCGTGTCTCGATATCTCCATATCTCGCCATCCCCTATCGGCGATCGCTATTCCGTCGCTTCTCTTCGTTCCGCTCCTTTCGAATCTAGTCACTCCGACCATTGCAGAGCCGCCCATTTTGGGGCAAGAAAAAAGGAAGACGTTCAAGCACGCCTTCCTCTTTTTTCTTTCTCCCTTTCGAGGGCGGCTCTTCCCCCTGCTTTCCGTAACTAGACTGTTCGAAATCGTGACGCGATCGTGTCTCGATATCTCCATATCTCGCCATCCCCTATCGGCGATCGCTATTCCGTCGCTTCTCTTCGCTCCGCTCCTTTCGAATCTAGTCACTCCAACCATTGCAGAGCCGCCCATTTTGGGGCAAGAAAAAGAGAGCGCGTCTTGGCGTGCTCTCTCTTCTTTGATGATTGCTTTGCTTTTACTTTTCCGTCAAGTATATTTTTGCAACATCTCCTTGTTCTCTGTCCCCAAATTCAAAATAGTAATCTCCATTGATATACGAGCTAGGAATCTCAAAGACAAACACTACCTTTTCTTCAAATCCCGAGCCTAGCTTGACCAACAGCCAAAACCCGTCATCGACATATAGCCCTGCGTCGGATACTTCATATTTGCGCGTGCCGTTGTACAATCTGAAATTCTCTGCCGTAAACGTTCTTTCCTCGCTGCCGATATTGGTTATGGTTGTTTGAATGACCAAGAACAGGTGATCGGTCGTTTCAGAGCCGATTTTCTTTGTCTCATATATGCTGTCAATTACCATTTGCATCTCTTTTGTTTTCACGGTGTCTCCGATATGATATCTGTCCTCATCGGGCGTCTCGGTTGTCGTTCCGCTTTGATTGTCATTTTTATCAAGCAAATAAATCTTGACTGCTTCCGATAAAAAACCATCGTCGACTTCAAAATAGTAATCGCCGTATATATACGACCTCGGAATTTCATATACAAACAATGTCGTAGCGCTTAGTCCGGGGCCCAGAGTCAACGAAGCCCAAAATCCATTCTCCAAATATATACCGGAAGAGTGCGCCTCATAGGTCAATTTGCCGTTGCGCAAGTAAAAATTCGATGACGTATAGAACTTCTCTCTTGTGCTGAGATTTTCAACGCGCGCCTCAATGACCAAAAAGACATAATCCGTCTCTTCTAAACCGATCTTTGTCGTTTCATACACTCTGTTTACGCGGACGCGCGTGTCGCCCGTGATCAACACATCGCCGATATGACCGACATGATCGTCGACAGGCTCGGTCGTTGCTCCGCCGCCTTCTTCATCTTCTTCCGTGTCGGTATCGCTGTCGCTATCACTAAACAAAAAGCATGATGTGCCAAACAATGTCATCGACAATATCAACGACAACACGATTGCGACCAAGATTGCTTTCTTTGCTCTTTCCGCGATTTCCTCTCTTCTAAAAAACTTATTCATATCACTCCTCCGTGGTTTTATATCTCTAATTATAATTAGTTGCGGCGTTTTTGTCAATAACTTTAATTATAATAGGCTTATGAAATCCATCGCCGAATTTGACAGAAAGATCTTTGCCGAACGCCTCAAAGAATTACGCACGGAACGCGGCTTGGGTCAAAATTCCCTTGCAAATACGCTCGGTTTAAGCAATGCTTCGATCAGCTATTGGGAGACGTGCAAGCAAGAACCGACCGTCGGGGCTCTGTACAAATTGGCGGTTTTCTTTGAAGTCTCCGCCGACTATTTATTGGGGCTTGAAGACTGATTGCTTTCCGTTTCGTTATTATTTTTCAGCTGTCGTTCGGTGTTTGACCATGTTCAAACGCCGTTTTTTCCGCCGTTATCCCCCCGGTTTAAGTCGCTTGATTTGCTTTCGTTTATATGCTAAACTTATTTTTGAGGGCGAATTATGAAAAATTTCTTTATAGTTTTGATGTTGACGCTTGTCTTGGGGGTGAGCCTTTGCGGATGTCTGCAGTGGCTCGAGATCCCCGACGAACACTATTCGCAGGCTTCGCTTGTCGAGGCACAAAAAAAGAGAGTCCACTTTGCGACTCTCTTGTTTTTTACCGGGCGAATCATACTTCCAAGGGCAACACTTTGACAAAGAAAGAGTTCATACAAAACTGCTGAATAATGTAGTTTGCTCTATAAAAACAGGCGTTAATGTGTGAGAGCGCCGTTTCCCAAGAAAACGCCGCTATGAATGCACAGATCAAGAAAGATGGCAACCGACCGGATAACGTACGCGCCGCGGGAGATAGCGCGGACAAGACCTATTTGGATCGAAAGCCGCCTTGTCCGTCCCTCGGCGGGCAAGCCGCCGAAAAAAGATGTTTCACCGCTTTGCGGACGCTCCGTATTTGAGCCTCAATACGCATCGAAGCACGTTCTTTGCGCACCGCTCGATCTCCGCGCGCGTGATGCCGCCCTCCTGCCCGAGCGTCGCAAGCAGCGTGCCGTCCGATTCGTACTCCTTTTTGATGCGGCTCATGTTGCCGGGCATCAGCACGTCGACCTGCGCCCTGACGCGGTAGGCGTTGTCCTCGATCTTCGGGAACTCGGGACTTGCCGAGCGGCGCATCCACCAATCGGTGATCACGCAGCCGCGATAGCCCCAATCCTCTCTCAGCACCGTCGTCGCGAGGTCGTAATTGTAGTGGTTCCACACGCCGTTGATCTTGTTGTAACTCGTCATGATCGCCGCAGGACCGCTCTCTTCGACACAGATCTCGAAGCATCTGAGATAGATCTCCCTGAGCGCCCTCTCGGACACGCGGCTGTCGACATGAGTGCGGCTCTTCTCCTGATTGTTGCACGAAAAGTGCTTGGGACACGCGCCCCTGCCCGAGCGCTGAACGCCTCTGACAAACGCCGCCGCGGCGCGCCCGGTCAACAGCGGATCTTCGGAAAAATACTCAAAGTTGCGCCCGCACAGCGGATTGCGGTGAATGTTCATCCCCGGTCCCAGCAACAGGTCGCTGCCGTTGAGCACCATCTCTTCGCCTACTTTTTCGTAAAGTTTTTCTATCAATTCTTCATCCCACGTCGCGCCCAGAGCGGTGCCGCACGGAAGCAGCGTCGTACAGCTCCTCAGTCTGATCCCGGCGGGTCCGTCCGTAGTGACTACGGGCAGAACGCCCTTGTCCCTCAGCGACGCAAGAGTTCCGCCGAATATGCCCGCGTTGCCGGGCGTGCCCTGAGGGGAATCCATGCCGCCCTCGCCCCTTGTCAACGCTTCGAGCTCTTCGTCCGTGAGCGCCGCGACAAACTCGTCGAGCGTCGCCTCTCCTGTCGCGACATCGGACAGCCTGACATCTCTTGCAAGACTTTTATCGACACCGGCAGGAAAATTTTGTTCTATCCTCTCTTTCAGATCAGTCGTCGAGGCGGGGACGAGTTCGCTCTCCTTTCCCCTGTCCGTCGACTTGATCCTCTCGAACGGGACTTTGACCCCGCAAGCGCTCGCGGTGCGTTTGACGACCTTTGTCTCCTTGAGCTCGAACGCACCGCACTTTCGCGCGCTTCGCACGTCCGCGCCGATGTAGATCTCGTACCCGCCGCTCTCCATCACAAACGCGCGATTGTGTCCCGTCGCGCCCGTGTCGTCATAGCTCGCCATGTCCGTATCGGTGCATTTCAGCGTGACGGTCACCGTCTCTCCCGGAGCGATCTCGGCGGTCTTGGCAAACGCTACGAGGCTGCGCTCCGCCTTGCCCAGCCTTCCCTTGGGCGCGCGCAGATACATCTGCACGACCTCGCGGCCCGATCTGTCGCCGACGTTTGTCACCTCGACGGCAGCGGTCAATGCGCCGTCCTTGTAGCAGACATCCGCGCATTTGACGTCAAAGCTCGTATAGGTCAATCCGAAGCCGAACGGATAGAGCACGCGCTCCTTGGCAAAGGTCTCGAAGTAGCGATAGCCCACATAGATATCTTCGGCGTAGTCGCACGCCTTTTTGTGTCCGAAGTTTTTCGCGGTCGGCTGGTCGGAGTAGTCGATCGCGATCGTGTCGGGCAGCTTTCCGCTCGGCGCGACCGCGCCCGTCAGCACGTCCGCGAGCGCGTTGCCGCTCTCCATCCCGCCCTGCCACGCATACAATATCGCAGACAGCTTGCCGCCGTACTTTTGCGTCCATGCCATGTCGACTATGTTGCCGCAGTCCATCACGACGACCGTCTTTGCAAAAGCGGCGGTCACATTGTCCAACATCTTCGTTTCCGTCTTGGTCAGATAGTAGCTGCCCTTGGTCAGCGTGTTCTCTCTGTCCTCGCCGGCGGCTCTGCCTATGATCACGACGGCGACGTCATTGCGCGCAGCGCACTCCGCGGCGAGCGACGCGGACACCTTCATCTCGGGATAGTTCATCGGCCAATGACCCCAAAAGCCGTCGAGCGCTTGGTTCTTGGGTTTTGCGCACCATTCGCGGTAGGTCGCCGCCAATGCGCCGTCGAGTTTCAGCGCGCCCCTCTTTTCCGCGCTTTCAAGCGCGTCGAGATAGCAGATCTTGTACGGCGGATTGACGTCTCCGCCGCTGCCGTAACCGACATAAAACGTATCGACCTGGCACCTGCCGAACAGCGCGACCCTGTCTGTCGGACGAAGGGGCAGGACCCCGTCGTTGCGAAGGAGCACCATGCCCTCCGCCGCCGCCCTGCGCGCAAGTTCGGGCATCCCCGGCAAGTCATACTTGCCTCCGCTCGCCGCGTTGCTCTCCTGCGCTACGCCGTTGTTCTCGACCGCTTTTGCGATCTTTATTCCGAGTTTGAGCATCCATCTCATCATATTTCTCTCCTTTCCCCGACGGCGGCTCCGACTATGGCGTCGTTTGGACGCGCCACGCGGCAATACTTGCCGCGCTCGCTTTGTCGATTGAAAACGTATCGGACGGCATTATCTCAAAAAAACAAGACGGTGCCTCCGCTACGTCTTGTTTTTGCGATGTGTATACGCTTATTGCGCCAAAGCCGCTCTGTCGGCGACCGCCGCGGCGATCGCTCCGGTCAACGACCTGTCAAGGTTTTCGGTGTCGTCGCACGCCATGTGCCAGATCATGATGCCGCCGAGACCGAGGTCTATCGCATAGCTTGTCTTGTCGTATATCATCTGCCTGTCGTTGAAGTAGTTGGGCGCGTTGCCCTGCTTGCCGTCGCTGTTGGTGTACGGCTCGGGGAAGGTGTAGACGTTGGACGGCGTCAGCACCGAGCTGACCACCTTGTAGTTGCCCCAAAATGAATCTTTGTCCGTCGGACGGGAATAGAACGGCACGCCTAAATGTACCTTGGACAGATCCGCGCCGTTTTTGCGGCAGTTCTCTACGATCTGATAGCACGCGCGGTAAAATGTGGAGTGATAGCCCCTGTCGTCGAACAGATCGTACGCCATCACCTCGATTTGGTCGAGCGCGTCCATATATTCTTTCTTGAACATGTGGTCACCGAAACACCAATCGGCGATCGCCGCGGTCAGCAGCTTGTGACCGTCGTATTTTTCGTCGAGCGCGGCGCGCAGCGATATGAGATATTCGCCGTAAATGCGATAGTCTTTCGATGACGACGGATATTCGTAATCGAACGAGACGCCGTCCACGCCCCACTCGTCGATGAACTCGAGAATGCTATCGGTCAGCTTCGCCGCGTTGTCTCCCATCGCGGCGTTGTGGCGGTCGATCGTGTTGTCGTACCCGTCAGCGGAGATATCGTTTTTGTTGCCCAACAATGTCACGACGATCTCGGCGTCGGGCGCCATACCGCGCAACTTGCCGAGCGCGAACTCAAAGTCCTCTTTCCCCGTCCCGTCGTGGTTGGAGATGTCCTTGTAGACGATCGAACCGTCGCCCTTGAAATAAACTCCCGCGATCATATTGAATTGAGTGACCTGTTCGAACACCTCGGTATAGCTCTCGTCGATACCGCCGTCCTGATCGCCGTAACTGCCGTCATCGAGCCCCTCGTCCGCATCGAGCACGGGCGCGCAGAGCGAATCGACGGTGATGTAACCCATGATGCGAAAGTCGTCCTTTGCCTGCTTGTCGATCATATACGCCTCGACGCTCTCAAGCTTCCAGCCTCTGTCGCAGGCGTCGACCTTGATCGAGATCTTCGACGCAGTGATCGGCTCGAACGAACAGACTCGATAGTCCTCGATCAAATCACTCGAATAGAACGGCTCGCTTTCGCCGTCCTTATAAAGTGAGAATTGGGTGATCTCGCTCCCCTTTTCGCGCAGCACGAGCGTGTTGAACTCGATCTCTTTCTCGAACGAGAACACCGCCGCGTCTCCCTTGTCGCCGGACGCGATCTCAAACTCGCCGCTCTCCGCCAAATTTTGGTAATTTGCGGCGATCTCGTCGGGCGTCTCGACGGGACCGCAACCGACGAGCGCGATCGCACAGATCGGGATCGCGATCGCGACGATCGACAGCAATGCAACGATCTTTTTCATAATTTCCTCCTGATGCTCGATGAATTTATTATATCGTGCGCGGACGCGGTCTGTCAACACAAAAAAAGACCGCCCGAAGGCGGTCCGTGCGGACGTTCCTATTCCTCTTTGACGACCTCGGCTTCCGCCGCCCATTTAGCAAGCGAAGCGATGCCCTTTTTGCAGCTGTCCTTGGACGCATAGCCGTCCTCGGAGGTGCAGATGAGCTCGCCGTTGATCGCTTTGAGTCGATAGCGGTACTTGCCCGCCTTGTCCATGTAGATCTCGAACTTGGGATTGGTGAGCTGTTCAAATTTCTGCAATGTCTGATCTTCGATCTTCGCCCCCGAGTTCTTGCGCACGCTCTCGATACCGGCTTTGCACGCCGAAAAGCTGGAGTAGCCGGTGCCGCCGCTGACGGCGATGGTCTCCTTGTTGGAAGCTTTGAGACGATAGTTCCAATAGCCCTTGGCGGTCTTGTAACATACAAATTGTCCTTTTGCTGCCATAGTACACCTCTCTTTTGTGTATTGCGGTCCCCCGCATTTTCAATTGTACAACATCGGCAGTGATTTTTCAACCCCTCAATGTAAAATCGAGGTAAAACTTTGGCGCGCAACTTTGAAGACAAAATAAATCGTTTTTGACAAACCTACCTATTTTTTCGTACCCGTGTCGATAATATACAATTTTCACTTCTGTGAGGCGGCGAAGCGCATGTCTTTTGAGGTTGACTTGCCGCCCGGGTCAATGTATAATAGGCTCGAACAGACAAAGGAGTCGTCGCATGAAAAAATTTGCTTTTATCGTCGTCGCGGCAATGCTGGTCGCGGCGCTCATCCCCGCCGTCTCCGCTTGCGGCAACGCAGATCGCACCGAAGAACTGCACGCCGAACTCGAAAGCATGGGCTACACTCTCGCGTTTGAGGACAACTTCGACGGCGACGAGATCGACTACACCAAGTGGCGCGTCGGCTACAACGTCGGCGCGGGCGAGGACGGAGCTCTCCGCCGCGCCGGCTATTACGAGGTATCCGACGACACGATCGACGTGTCCGACGGCGTCCTGACCGTCTCCACTCTCTACAAGGACGGGCGATACGGCGAGGGCTGGTACACCTGCTGGCTGGAATCGAGCGTGCTCGGCAGCATGGGGTCGGAGGCGCCGATACTCTGCGCCGAAGAGGACTATCGCGGGTTTGAGTCGACTTACGGCTATTTCGAAGTCCGCTGCATCGCTCCGCCGTGCGAGGGCATTTGGTCGGCGTTTTGGATGATGCCCAACTCCGAGGGCATGTCCGGCATGGGCGGCGAACCGGGCGGCGCGGACGGCGTCGAGGTCGACGTCATGGAGTCGCCCTACTACTATTGGGGCGCGCTCGAACGCGACAACGTCAGGCATGTGCTCCACGGCGACGGCTATACCTACAACAAGACCGAAAGTTCCGAAGATATACGCGTGCGCGATATGTACTCCTCCTTCCATACCTACGGAGTGCTGTGGACGGAGACGGAATATGTGTTCTATATCGACGGCAACGAGACGTGGCGCACGACCTACAACGTCGACGGCGAGCATATGGGCGTGTCGCACGTTCCGCAATATATGATCCTGTCCGTCGAAGTCGCAGGCTATGCGGACGGCGACGTCCCCGTCCCCGGCAAAAACAACGACGGAACGCCCTATTGGTGCGGCGACCCGATGAACAACGACTTGACAAAGAGCTATGACTTCGTCATCGACTACGTCAAGGTCTATTGCAAGGATTGAACGTCCCGACAGACAAAAGCCGCCGCGCAAAACGCGCGGCGGCTTCTTTTTTGAAACAATTCACTCCTCGAACGAATATGGCGTGACCTGGTAGACGTAATAGTTGAGCCAATTGTAGTAGATGAGGTTTGCCGTCCCTCTCCACGTCATATTGATGCGGTTGATGTCGCCGTCGATGAAGTAGTTGACCGGCGGCGCGATGTCAAGCCCCTTGTCGAGATCGCGGAGATACTCGTTTTTGAGAGTCTCGCGGTCGTACTCTCCGTGCCCGAAGAAAAAGAATGCGCGGTTGTCGAGGCTCTTGGCGATCGCGATCTTGCACTCGTCGCCGTAGGCGAGCACTTTGAGGCGTTTGTCATTCATCACCGCGTCGACGTCGACGTCGGTGTGGCGGCTCATCGGGACATTGATGACGTCGTCCGCACCTTTGAGCAGCAGCTCGTTGTCGTCGCAGCAGCGCGCCGGATAGATGCCGAACAGCTTGCGCTCCAAGTTGTGCTTGTCAATGCCGTAGTGGAACTTGAGCGCCGCCTGCGCGCCCCAGCAGATGTAGATCGTCGAGGTGACATTGGTCTCGGTGAACTCCATGATCTTTTCCAGCTCTTCCCAATAGGCGACCTGCTCGAACGGCAGCGTCTCCACGGGAGCGCCGGTGATGATCATGCCGTCGAAGTGGCGGTCCTTGACCTCGTCGAACTTCTTGTAAAATTTCTGCATGTGCGCGAACGGCGTATTTTTGCTTTTATAGGTGCCCGTGTTGATAAGCGTCACATTTACTTGAAGCGGCGAGTTGCCCAAAAGCCTGAGCAGCTGGGTCTCGGTCTCCACCTTTGTCGGCATCAGATTGACGATCGCGATGTCGATCGGACGGATGTCCTGCGTCCACGCGCGATGGGAGTCCATTACGAAGATGTTCTCTTTGGTCAGCTTGTTGTACGCCGGAAGTTCTTTGGGAATGATTATCGGCATAGGCTCCCTCCTCCGCTCACTGCGGCAGCCCGTCCAACGCCTGTTTGACGTCCGCGATCAGGTCGTCGATGTTTTCGATGCCGACGGACAGTCTGATCAATTCGGGTTTGACGCCCGCCTCTTCCAGCTCGCGGTCGTTCATCTGACGATGAGTCGCGCTCGCCGGATGCAGACAGCAGCTGCGCGCGTCGGCGACATGCGTCTCGATCGCGATGGTCCTGAGCTTTTTCATAAACTCTTCCGCCGCCTTTCTGCCACCCTTGACGCCGAAGCTGAGCACTCCGCACGAGCCCTTAGGCAGATACTTGCGCCCGAGCTCGTAGCACTTGTCGCCCGGCAGTCCGCAATAGGTGACCCAAGACACCGCCTTGTGTCCCTGCAAAAACTCAGCCATCTTTTGGGCGTTGGCGCAATGTCTCTCCATGCGCAGCGCGAGGCTTTCAAGCCCGAGGTTGAGATAGTATGCATTCTGCGGCGACTGCATCGCGCCGAAGTCTCTCATCAATTGCGCGGTCGCCTTGGTGATGAACGCGCCCTCTTTGCCGAACCTCTCGGCATAGACGATGCCGTGATAGCTGTCGTCGGGGGTGGTCAGCCCGGGGAACTTGTCCGCGTGCGCCATCCAATCGAACTTGCCCGAATCGACGATCGCTCCGCCGAGCGCCGCGCCGTGGCCGTCCATATACTTTGTCGTGGAATGGGTGACGATGTCGGCGCCCCATTCGAACGGACGGCAGTTGATCGGGGTCGCAAAGGTGTTGTCCACGATCAGCGGCACGCCGTGCGCGTGCGCCGCCTTTGCGAACCTCTCGATGTCGAACACTATGACCGCGGGGTTTGCGATCGTCTCGCCGAACACCGCCTTGGTGTTGGGGCGGAACGCCGCCTCGAGCTCTTCGTCCGAGCAGTCGGGCTTGACAAAGGTGAACTCGACGCCCATCTTGCGCATCGTGACGTGGAAGAGGTTGAATGTGCCTCCGTAGATCGTCGACGACGCGACGACGTGGTCGCCCGCGGTCGCGATGTTGAACACCGCGAAGAAGTTCGCCGCCTGCCCCGACGAGGTCAGCATCGCGGCGGTACCGCCTTCGAGCTGGCAGATCTTTTTCGCTACCATGTCGACCGTCGGGTTTTGCAGACGGCTGTAAAAATAGCCGTTCTCCTCGAGGTCGAACAGTTTCGCCATATGTTCGCTGGTGTCGTATTTGAAAGTCGTGCTTTGGATTATCGGCAGTTGGCGCGGCTCGCCGTTGCCCGGCTCGTAGCCGCCCTGCACGCAAATCGTCTCTATCTTTTTGTCCATATGTTCTCCTTTGCCGTCATCGGCGCGAGTTGTATTCTTTGAGTGTGCGTTCGATCTGTCTCTTTGAGTCGCGCTCGGCGATGGTCTTGCGCTTGTCGTGCAATTCCTTGCCTCTCGCGAGCCCGACCTCGACCTTGATCAGTCCGCGTTTGAAATATATCTTTGTCGGCACGAGGGTGAAGCCCTTTTGCTCGACTTTGCCTCTCAGTCTGTTGATCTCGGGTCTGCGCAGCAACAGCTTGCGCATTCGCCTGGGGTCCGCATTGAAAAAACTGCCCTTCTCGTACGGCGAGATGTGGACGTTGATCATGAAGATCTCGCCGTCCTTGATCACGCAATAGCCGTCTTTGAGGTTGACGTGTCCGAGGCGCACGGACTTGACCTCGCTGCCGAGGAGTTCCACCCCCGCCTCGTAGGTCTCGTCGATGAAATAGTCGAAGTACGCCTTCTTGTTGGTCGCAATGATCTTGATCCCGTCCATATGTCCTATATATTTTAGCATACGCGCGCATTTTATACAACTCATTGCGCGCATTGTCCTCGCAAACAAAAAGCCCGCCGATGTCGGCGGGCGCTTCTGTCTTGATGTGTCACTGCAAGACGATGAAGTAGACGATCGAGATGACCATCAGCAGCACGAGGAACACGATGGTCAGCTTTTTGAGGATGCTGTCGCGGTTGCGTCCCTTGTTCTTGCCCGCATAGGTATCCGTCTCGCGCTCGCTGCCGCCGAGACTGCCGATGTTGTCGTTGGTGCCTTTCTGCATCAGGATGCAGACGATCGCCGCGACGCCCATCAGCGCCATAACGATCATCAAAAGCGGCTCCAGCCACCTGGAGACCTCGTTGGGAATGAGTGCGATCGCCGCAGTTATATATGTGAAATTCATCTTGCGAATTTCCTCCGATCACTTTGTTGCCAAAATATAATACCATACCGCGAACATTTTGACAAGCAAAATGGGCGATATTTTTTCACAACGCGCATATCGCGTCAATTTGCCTCGCAGATCACCTCGTTGCGGACGTCGACGCCGCCCTCACCGATCGCGATCACCGTGCCTCCGTACTCGGCCGCGTCGTTCCAAAACGCGGGCGACGGCCCCGTCTTCAAACCGTAGCCGAGGCGCACGCCGTCGACGTAGACGTAGGCGTCGTTTTCGTGGTCATGTCCGAAGAACGCGTGCGTCAGACCGCTCGTCTTCGCGACGTCGAACAGCCCGCTGTTGAGGTCGGGCGCGCTCGGCTCGTACGCGCACGATCCGCCGCCGTACTCCTCGGGGATGTACAGCCGGCCGTCCTCGCCCTCGACCGCATATTTTTCGACCGCGTCGCGCATCTCGGGATAGGCGAAGTGAGAGAAGGTCATCGAGGGAACGCGCGTGCCGTACTCGGCGGCAAGCCCGTCCACGTTCCACTTGTACCACTCGATCTGAGCGAAGTCGACCCAGATCTCGGAACTTCCTATGTCGCCGCCGTAGTCGGTATATCTGCCGTTGTCCATCAGACAGAGCGAATAGACGGGCTCGTCGCCCTCGAAGATGTTGACGAAATAGTTGCCGACGCCATACATGTTCGCGGGACCTCTGTCAAACAGACAGTGCTCCGCCGCCTCAAACTTGTCCGCCTGCCAAAGCAGCGTCGCGTTGCCCTCGGCATCGTGGTTGCCGAACACAGGCGCCCACGGGACGCCGTAACTTTCCATCTTTCGGACGAGGCTCCTTGTCAAGAAGTCCGTCCCAAGCCCCGAGACGTTGTCGCCCGGCAATATGATGAGATCGGGGTCGACGCGCTCGACAAGCTCATCCATGATCTCGTACGTCTTGCTGTTGTCCCACGCGAACGACCAAAGCTGTATGTCGGTGAACAGCAGGATGACAAAGTCCTCGCCCGCCGTCTTTTGCACTTTTGCGACATCCGCCGAAGAATACTCGTCGAGCGGAGACCAGTACTCCGTCTTTGCGCCGCCCGACCTCGGGCAGAACACGATCAGCACCGCCGCAAGAAGGACGACGGCGACGACCGCCGCAGTGATCGCACGTTTAGCCTTTGTTGTCATATCTACCTCGTTTTCAGCGATACGTATTCAATTTTTGCCCTTTTCGTGCAAGATCTCGCACTCTTTTCCGCCCACGTTCTCGACGATCGAGACCTCGAACGGAGCAAGGTCGAACTTCCTGCGGCTGCCGTCGGGCAGCGTCGCGTCGAACACGACCGCCGAGGACGAGGGGTTGCGCGTCATCAGCACGCTGTCGCCGCCGTCGTTTTGCGCAAAATAACCGTACGGCTGTCCTTTCCCGGGATCGCCGCCGAAGAAGCGCGAATATTTGAGTATGCCGTGGCGGCTCTCCGCCCACTCCAACGCGCGCGCGGCGATATTCCACTTGTCGCCGTCCATCATCGACGGCGAGAAATAGAGTTCGGCAAGCCCGCTGCCTCTCATCAGACAGCACAGCATATATTTTTTGAACTGCTCGTCCGTATAGACGACCGTCTTTTTGGGGAACTTGGGGTCGACGTTGCGCGCCGCATAGCACGGCTCGTGATTGTAGAGGCTACCCGCGGGGAACTGCCTCATGTCGTCGACGAACAGCGAGCGATAGCGACTGTCGCGGTAGTTGAGACAGCGCTCCAAGCTGTCCCCCTCGCCGACGAAGCCCATGTCCGAAGCGTTGTTCATCCAAATGAAGTCAGCCCACTTCAAGAACCACGGCGAGCAATGCGCATACGACGTGACGTTGAGACAGACTTTGGGGTTTGCGCGGCGTATCGCGGCGAAGCCGTCCAGCCAACGCTCCCAAAGATATGTGTAAAATCCCCTGACGTTGAAGATCGAGCTCGGATGTCCGTGTTTCCCCGACGGACACGACTTGAACGCAAAGCCGTCTATCTTGAAATAATCGACGTTGAACTCGTCGCAGAACTTCGCCATCCTGTCGCACAGGTCGGCGACATAGCGCGGATCGCCGGTGCAGATGTCGTTGGACGCGGGGTTGACGTGATAGCCGATCTTGGCAAGGTGTCTGGCAAACTTGGGGGTCTGGATCGTGTATCCTCCGCGCGGACCGAACCAAACACCGAACTTGCCGCCGAGCGAGCGCGTCAGCTCGCTCTCCTTGGCAAAGCCGCCCTCGAACTTTTTGTTGAACTCCCAAAACAGCGGCTTGTCATACTCCGTCCAGCCGTCGTCGACGACGTAGCAATCGAGGGGGCGGAAGCCCGCGCCCTTCATGCCCTCTGCGACCGCGGTGAAAGACGTCGCGATCTTTTCGGAGTCGATGTCGAGCATGTGGTCGTACCAGCTGTTGAACTGCACGCGGAACGCGTCCGAGACCGCCATGTCGGCGATATAGCGCAAAAATTCGTCCGAGACCGCGTCGAAACCGCCCTTTTCCGCCGCGCCTATCACGAACGCCGGCGGAGAATACACGCCGTCTTTCGCCAATTCGGAGAAGCGGCGCGCGCAGTGGTAGACGCTGCTCGCCGCGTCTGCGGTCGCTCCGTTTTCGGCGACGGGGGTCTCCGCGCCGAGGAACAGGTCGCCGAGATAGACGGGCTGCCCCAGCCTTGCGACCGACGACGGCACGAACACGCGCTTGCCGTACGGCGCCTGCCATACGAATGAGTTTTCGGCGATGTCGACCTCTCCGAGCACGACGCGCACGACGAAGGGGTCGCCCTTGACGCGCAAAAAGACGCGCTCGCGCAGCACTCCGCGCTCGGCGGAGTCGATGTCGGTGCGCACCTCGACGCCCGCGCCCTCATCGACGAGGGTGTAACCCTTTTCGTCGTGGGCGGTGAGCTTCATGTCGCAAAAGCGGCAGACGCGCCTCTTCCCGTACTTTGACGCCGCCAGCACGACCGCGCCGCCGCGCGACGTGTATTTGCGCCCCGTCCTCGCATTTTCGTAACTTTCGAGAATGGGCGCTCCGTCTTCGACGATCAACGTCTTGCGGACTCTGTCCGTCCCGTAAGACAGCCTCATATCATTCCTCCCCGAACGCGACCGTGCGCTCTTCGACGACCTTTGCTCCTTTTCCCAGTCCTGCCATTGTTGTCATCCGTAAGAAAAACGAGTCTACATCCATTGTAACCCAAAACCGCCGATTTGTCAAAGCCGAAATGCGCACAAACTCCCTTTTGCGCTCATAGACTGTGATATGCTGTTGTGTATGTCGGCGGTGCCCCTTTCGATCGCGCTTGGATGCGACGACCGCGACCGCGCGGATATCCTGTGTCTTCACCGCAACGTGATCGGCCGCGTCGATCTCGAGGCGGAACTTCGCGGCGAATCGTCGGTGATGCGGCGGCTCATGCGCCATTCGGCGCGGCACGGCAACCTGATGATCGCCGCGACGCGGGCACGCGTGGAAGGCGGCGAATTCAACAGCGCGGTCGTCATCGACCGCGGCAAGGTGCTCGGGGTCAGCGACCAGATGTCCTCGTGCGGCAAGACGCTCAAAGGCTCGTGCATGCGCTGCTATCGCACCTCTTCGGGACTGATGGGGCTCATTTTGTCCGACGACATACGCTGTCCTCAGCTGTGGCACGCGATGTCGCGCGCCGGCTGCGACTTTGTAGTCGCAATGCACGAAAAGGTGTTCGACGAGACGCGCGACCACGCGTTTTTGCAATGCATGGCGTATTGCTGCGGCCGCAACGTCTACGCCAATTTCTGCGACCTGTCGAGACGCTACAACTGCTTCGGCAACTGCGACGACAGCGCGTCGGGGATAGAGCGCCGCTTCGCCTTTTGCGCGCACTCCAAGCCCGACACCTTTATGCGCGGGACGATCAAGATCTATGTCGAACAGACATGAAAACGCGCCCCTTTCGGAGCGCGTGTCTCTTGTCTTTCGACGTCAGTCCTTTTTGTCGTCCGACGGTTTTTCGTCCGGCTTTTCGTCCGCGGGCTTTTGCTGCGGCGCCTCGCTTTGCTCGGGCTTGACCTCTTCGTCCTTGTCCTTTTCTTCGCTCGCCTGAGGCTGCGGCGCGTCTTCGGTCTCGGACGGAGCGGACGCTCTCGCCTCTTCGGCGGCGCGTCTTTCCTTCATCCTCGCGAGTTCCGCCTCGGAGATGATCTCCACCTTCGCGCCCGTGCGCGGAGCAGCCGCCGTCGGCGCCTTGTAGCTGTCCTTCTTCGCCTGTCTTTCGTCGATTGCGGCGATGACCTCGTCCGCGGTCTTGCCCTCGAACAGCATCTCGACCTCATCGGTGTAGATCGTGTCCTTGGCGAACAGCACCTTGACCATGTTCTCCATCACTGCGCGATGCTGACGCAGCAAGTCGAGCGCGCGGGTGTAGCAGTTGTCGATGATGGACTTGATCTCCTCGTCGATCACGCCGCCCAGCTCTTCGCTGTAACTGTGCGTGGTGCCGTAATCTCTGCCGAGGAACACCTCTTTGTCGCCGCCGAGATACATGTTGCCGACCGCCTTGCTCATGCCCCATTCGGTGACCATCTTGCGCGCGATCGTGCTGGCGCGCTGGATGTCGTTGCTCGCGCCCGTCGAGACGTCGTGGATGACGATCTCTTCCGCCGCCCTGCCGCCGAGCATCATCGTGATCATGTCGATCAGCTTGCCCTTGGTGACGTGGCTGTCGTCGCTGTCGGGGCGGGTGAGCGTATAGCCCGCCGCCTGACCTCTGGGGATGATGGACACCTCCTGCACCTCGTCGCAATTTTCGAGCACCTTCGCGATGATCGCGTGACCGGACTCGTGATAGGCGGTGATGCGCTTGTCGGAATCGGTGACGACGCGGCTCTTCTTTTGCGGGCCGGCGATGACCTTGTTGATGCCTTCGAGGATGTCCTCCATGACGATGACCTTGCGTCCCGCCCTCGCGGCGAGGATCGCCGCCTCGTTGAGCAGGTTTTCGAGATCCGCGCCGCTGAATCCGCTGGTCATGCGCGCGAGGATCTTGAACGACACGTCGGGCGCGAGCGGTTTGTTGCGGCTGTGCACTTTGAGGATCTCTTCCCTTCCCTTGACGTCGGGGATGTTGACATAGATCTGTCTGTCGAAACGGCCGGGTCTGAGCAGCGCCGGGTCGAGGATATCCGCCCTGTTGGTCGCCGCCATGACGATGATGCCGTCATTCTTTTCGAAGCCGTCCATCTGCACGAGCAGCTGGTTGAGCGTCTGCTCTCTCTCGTCGTGACCGCCGCCGAGCCCCGCGCCTCTCTGCCTGCCGACCGCGTCGATCTCGTCGATGAAGACGATGCAGGGCATATTGCGCTTCGCCTGATCGAACAGGTCGCGCACTCTCGCCGCGCCGGTGCCGACGAACATCTCGACGAAATCGGAACCGCTGATCGAGAAGAAGGGGACGTTGCTCTCGCCGGCGACCGCCTTTGCGAACAGCGTCTTACCGGTACCGGGAGGACCGACAAGGAGCACGCCCTTGGGGATACGCGCGCCGACCGCGCTGAATTTTTGAGGGTTTTTGAGGAAGTCGACGATCTCTTTGAGCTCTTCCTTTTCCTCTTCCGCGCCCGCGACGTCGCTGAAACGGACGGGCACGTTCATGCTCACTCTCGCCTTTGTCTTGCCGAAATTCATCGCCTGCTTGTTGGCGCCCGCGCTCTGACGGAAGATGATATAGAGCACGACGCACATGATGATCAGCATGATCGCCGGGAAGATGAACGACGTCCAGCTGACCCCGCTGTAATAGTGGGTCGTGATCTCGGGCATGACGAAGCCCTCTTTGCCTTCGAGCGAGTGGACGTAGTCGAAGAACACCGAATACCCCGGCAGTTCCGCGACATAGTCGGCGTTCGATGTGGGGTCGGCTTTGAAACTCTCGTAACTCGTCTCCGAGCCGTTGACGAGGACGTATGCCTCCGAGCCGTTGACGATGAAGACCGCGCGCGCGTCGCCGTTCTCGATCAAAGAGGTAAGGCTGTTGACCTCGTCGCCGGAATAGGCGATCTGTTCGGGCTCCTTCCCCTTGTCGAGCATCAGCCACAGCAGCACTATGAGCAGCACCACGGCTACGCCGAGCGCGACGAATTTGATTATTGTACCTGTCTTCTTTGACATTTTGCCTCCGCAGAGATACGTTCGCGCGTACACGGTACGCGCTCTTGAAGTAGTATATATTAATATTATTATATTTATCGATAATAGTCAACAATAGAACGGCAAAGAAAATGTAAAATTGCCGTTAATGCAACGTTAAAACATCGCGGCGGCGCACCGGGATCCGCTCAAAATCGCGCCGAAACCGTCCGCCGGACATTGATTGCAGGTCTCTCTTTATGCGCATTTCGCGACGAAAAAAGGACCGCCGAAGCGGTCCCGTTTTGTTTCGAAGTTTTACTCCTTCTCTTCTTCTTTCGGCTTGACTTCGGCTTGCGCGGGTCTGTCGTCCCTCTCAGCCTCTGCCTGCACCTTCTCGAGCGCCTGCATGTACTTCTTTCTGCCGTGCATGAACGCGAAGAAGACTGTGAGCACGAGGACGATGAGCAGCGCGAGCAACAGCACGGTGTTGCTGAGCGAGCTGGAGTTCAGCGTGGAAGCCGGCGCGATCACATAGATGGAATTTGCCGTCGAACCGGTGTAGTCGTTGTAGTCGTTGAACAGCTCGGACACCTCGGCAAACAGTGCGTTGAGCGCCTCGACATACGCGTTGAGTTCCTTATCGACGTCGGCGCGCATCGCTGTCTTCTGCTCCGCGGTCATTGCGTCAAACGCCGTCTTCGCGGTGTCGTAGGTCGTCTTCATGTTGTCGATCACCGACTGATTTTCGGTCGCGGTCTGCAACTCGTTGAGCGCCTTGGTATAGGTGTTGTTGAGATAGTTGAACAGCGCGCTGTTGTCGATGATCACCGAGCCGTTGCCCGCGGTCGCCTGACCGCCCTGGGAAGCGACGGACTCGATCATCTCTTTATAGCTGGTGATCGTCGATTCCAACGACGTGACCTTTGCCGCGATCTCGGAGGATTCAAGTTTCAAATACGCCTCGTTGCTCAAAGCCGCACCCTCTCTGTAAACGCCGTTGACCGCAACGGTGTTTTGGAGCACTTGAAGGCGCGCCAGCTCGCCGATCATCCTGCTCTGTACCGCGGCGAACAGCCCGTGCTGCCCCTGATCCGCGCTCGACGCGGTCTTGTTGACAACGTCGGTGACCGAACCGAGGTTGACGGTCGTGACGTCGATCAGCTCGCCGATCGCATGCAGATAGTCATAAGAGGCGTAATTGCCCGTGGTCATGACGATGGACGCCGCGACATCCGTCCCCGACTTGGAGTAGGTGGAGACGAACCTGTTCATTACCGCATTGAGGATTGCCCGGTTTTCGGTGTCGCCGAGCTTGCCGATCGGCTTCATCGTGAGCACATAGGTGGACGGCACATAGACCGTATCTCCGCCCTGCGCGTCCGCCGGGACGACGGGTGCGACGCTGAGCGCGTGACGCACGTCGCCTGCGAGCGACGCGACCTCTTCTTCGGTGTAACCCAAGTCGCCGAGCGCCTTGCTGATGTTGTCGGCGGAAGTGAGGTTGGAGATGTCCGCCGCCCTCGACTCGTTGTTGCTGGTGTCGGCGAAATAGAGCGTGCCCTGATAGTAGGTATCGGTCGCGACGACCTTGACGATCGCCAAGAACGACCCGAACACCACCGCAACGATGAGCACGCAGATGACGATGGTCACCCAGCTCTTTTTAAGGATGTCGACAAATTGTTTGACGGTCATCCCGTTGTTTTCATGCATATCTTCTTGCATTGGATCCTCCGAAGACTGTTATGCTCGTTTTTTACTATTATAAATCAACCGCGCGCGTTTGACAAGTGTTTTTTCGGTAGTAAAAACGAGCGCGCAAGACGCGCGCCGAGCACTATATCTTCGGTTTTTGCCATGCGACGCGCTTCTCACGCGCCGAAACGCAAGCGCCTATTCCCCGTTTTGCTCCGGGCGGAACGAAAATTCGCAGCCGCAATAATTTTGACGGTACAACCCGTAGCGCGCGGAGAGGCGAACGGAATCGGCATAGCCGTCCCTCTTCTTGAAGTCGTACGGCAGCCATTTCACGCCGCGTCTTTCACCTTCTTTTTGCCCAATCTCATTGATGAGCGCACAGTTTTTGTGCGGACTGACCGTGAGTGTGGACGCAAAGTATTCGAAGCCGTGCTCTTTTGCATAGTCTGCCGCCGCGCCGAGGCGCAGCTCAAAGCACTTGCCGCACCTCACGCCGCCCTCGGGCGCGCTCTCGAGCCCCTTTGCGGCTTTCAAAAACGCCTCGTGGTCATAGTCCGCGACGACGCAGCCTATCTCGGGATGCGCCTCGGCAAGATATCGCCTCTCTTCGTCTGCGCGTTTGAGGTACTCATCTTTGGGGAAGATGTTGGGGTTGAAATAGAACACCGTCAGCTCGAACGCGTCCGCGAGCACCTCTATGCAATGGGTGCTGCACGGTGCGCAGCAACTGTGCAAAAGCAGACGGGGCTTGACTCCCGTCTGTTTGAGCTTTGCAATTTCGGCGTCGCCGAGTTTCGCGTAATTTACGACGTTCAAAACGCCTTCTCCAAAAGTTCGGTGATATAGGTGAAGTTGCTGACGTCCGCGTCGTCGCCGCGATATCTGGCGATGACCGCCTCGGCGATCGCGGCAAAGTCGGACTGCACCGCGCCTATCTGCGACAGCTTGGTCGGCAGTTCGGCAAGTTCGGTGACCTTGTCCCAGAAGGCGGCGATGTGTTCGAGCGCGACCTTGTCCCTCGCGTTGAAGTTGGTCGACGCATAGACGTCCTCGCCGGCAATGGGCATAAGCACGCCCTTGAAGATGCGCTCCTCGTTCATCCTCGTGCGGTAGAAATGGGGGAACAAGATCTCGGTCACGAGCATGAGGTCTGCGCCGGTGCGCATCGTGACCTCGGTGACGATGTCGCGGAAGATGCTGCCCCTTGCGTTGTAGTAGGCGACGCCCGCCTCGATGATCGCCGAATAGATGTCCATCCTGTACTCGGCGTCGGCGTTGTGTCTCATTGCGGGGACGAGCGTGTTCATGACCGCATGGATCGCGGACGTCGCGTACGACTGCGCGATCGAATTTTGGGCGTTGTCGACAAAGCCGAGTATGCCCATGGCAAGAGCGTTCAGTCCCGCCGCGCCGAGCGCCTTTGCCGGCATGATGTCGGTCAGTCTCTTGTCGAGGATGACCGCAGCCGCGCAGCAGCGCCGCGAGTCGAAGTTGTAAAAGAGATTGGTCTCGGGATCGACGATGCGCACGCGCGTCGTCGCCTCTATGCCGCTGGGGATGCCGCACGGCAGCAGGAACAACGGGACGTCCGCTCCGCCGTACCTGACGCGCTTGACCACGGGCGCATATCTGAACATGTCGAACGCGTTGGCGTTTTGCCCGATCATCAGCTTGACCGCCTTGGCAACGTTGACGACCTCGGGACCGCCGAGACCGAGAATGCAGTCGCAGTCCAGCTGCTTGAACTTTTTGACCGCCGCGTCGCAGTCGGCGGGCACTCCGGTCACGCCCGAACAGAAGCCGATGATGCGGATGTCGTCCTCCTGCATCGCCCTCTTGACCTCGCGGAAGTACCCCAGCCTCTGCGCATACTCGTCCATGATGACGAGAGGACGCGAGACGTTTTTCTCCTTCAATTCAAAGCAGAGATTGGCGAGCGCGTTGCTGCCGCCGAGCAGTTTTGTCGGCGCCAAAAACGAAAACAACTGAGATGATTTTTCCGTACCCGTGTTCATGATCACCATATACTCCTCAATATGTCCGCGACGTCTTTGGCTGTGACCGCAGCGGGATCGGTCATCAGCGCATAGTCGCCGAGAGCGACGTTCGCGACCGCTTCGAGCTTGGTTTCGTCGTCGACGATCTCACTCAATTTGAGCGGCAGTCCCGCCTCTTTGGCGAGGCGTTCAAACAGTTCTTTGACCACATCGACCAGCTTGCGCGCGCGCTCTTCCGCCGCTGTCATCGCATAGCTGTCGTCGCCGATCAGATAGTACAGCGCCTGAGCATAGTCCGCCGCGCACGCGTCTATATTGAATGCGAGCACTGCGGGCAACACTATGCCGACATAGTCCTCGCGGCTGCCTCCGCAGACGACGGCAAGCGCGTTCTCCAAAGCTCGGGCAAGCCCCGCGCCCGCGACGTTGCAGGCGAGCCCCGACAGGATGCCCGCCTGTCTCAGCTGCCAATACGCCGCCCTGTCCGACGGCGCGTTGAGCGCGCGGTCGAGGCTGTCGCGGATCGCCCTGATCGCGAAAAGATCCATACATTTTGTCAGCTTGCGCGCGTTGACCGAGACGAACGCCTCGATGCTGTCGGACAGCACCAACGCCGCGCCCTTGATCGTGGAGACGGCGTTGACGTCTTCGCCCGTCTCGATGTCGACGGCGCAGATATCTGCGCAGCCCGAGACCGCGCGGAACTCTCTGCCCTCGCCGTTTTCCTTTTTGAGGTAGGCGTTCATCGTGACGCCGGACGAGGTGTCGATGCCGGACGGAACGGCGGCAAACGGGATCGTCATCTTCTTTTTGGCGATGTCGACGCCGGCGATGGAGTCGAGGTCCGCTTCCTGCGAAGAGAGCAGCATCCTCAGCGCCTTTGCGGTGCCGATCGTCGCCTCGCCTCCGCAGGCAATGATGCCGTCGCAGACGTTGATGCGGTACAGCTCGCGCAACTCGTAGACTGCGGAATAGGACGCGACGTCGCGCTTTGCGACATAATTCGCGCCCGGTCTCAGCCCGGTGGCAGTCAGAGCGATCCTCAGTCTGTCTGCGAGTTCGCTCTTGTCTGAGACGGCGTCGGTGATGAGAAGCACGTTGGTCGCGCCGTGCGAGCGCATCTCTTCGCCCAAGACCTCGAGCGCGGTCTCGCCGCTGATGATGCGCGGCGACGCCGGGATCTCGTAATAGGTGTTATCCTGTCTCTTTTTCATCACAGCCTCCCGAACAGCGTGACAAAGCGGAGCTTGTGCACGTTTGCATTGCGTTTGAGCAGCGGTCTGCCGTTGCGTCTGAGAAAGTTTTTGGTCATGATGTAGTTGGCTACGAGGTCGAAAAAGCGCGACAGCGTCATCAACTGCGACGTATCGCCGCCCGTCATCGTCAACCCTTGCGAAAAGCACGCCGCAAGCGATTTTTGTCCCGAAAAGAACTTGCGCGCGACGTCGCTGTTCTTGAACCTGATGTCGAGATCGGGACGCGGCGCTCTGCCGGGCGAGCAAACCTCGAACTCGCCGTCGTTGCTGCGCACGAAGATCTCGGCGCCGCCGGGAGCGGTGCCTATCCTCGCGACGAAACCGTCGCGGATCTGCGCAAATACCGCCGCCGTCTCGGCGTCGTACTTGCAGCAAGCCTTGCACGCCCTGCCCATATAGAAAATGTTGACGGCAAGCAGCACTTTTTGGATGGTCTTGATACTGTCGGCATTCATATTCTTCTTCTCCGATACGATTCAAGTATAACATATGCGCAAGCCGCTGTCCATACCGCAAACGCGGACGCGCGCTCTTTTTACAAACAATTTACATGCGGCGCCCCACGCCCCTTTCCGACTGCGGCGGCGCGGAGCGGCTCTTCTGTCGATCAACCCCGCTCAAACGGTTGCCATCCGCGAAAAAATGTGGTATATTCGGTGATACGGAAGGTTTTCGGAGAACACTTCCGAATAAAAAAACCGAGGTATTTTATGAAAAAGCAGCACATCGTCAGGTTGTGCAGAGCGGGCATTTTCGCCGCTCTCTATGTAGTTTTGACGCTCCCTTTCGTCACCGTCACGATTTCCGAGATCCAATTCCGCCCATCCGAAGCGCTCACGATGCTCCCCCTCCTTTTCCCGGAGGCGATACCGGCGCTGTTCATCGGCTGTATGCTCGCCAATTGGGTCGCGGGCGGCGCGATACTCGACATCTTTTTGGGCGCGGTCGTCACGCTTGTCGCTGCGGTCTGCACTTGGCTTGTCGGCAAGTTCGTCCGCAATTTCAAATTGTCGCTGTTCGTCGGAGGGCTGTTCCCCGTCCTGCTCAACGCGCTGATATTGCCGGGGATATGGCTGGTCGCGTACGGTCAGCTGGAGTTCGGCTATTGGCTCAACGTCGCCTTCCTGCTCGCGTCGCAGTCGCTGGTCGTCTATGCCTTGGGCGTTCCGCTCACGCTCGCGGCGAAGGCATATCTCAAACACACCGGCAAGGCGCTTGCCGCAGAGGGCGCGTCCTCGACTTCCTCGCAGCGTGCAGAAGAGGACGAAAAAGAGGAATAACCGCATACATGTCGCGATTTTACACAAAGGGCGCTCCTTTCGGGGCGCCCGTTTTCTCTTTGTCGGACGGGACATGCCCGCCGCGACGCTTGTCTCAAATGCCTAAGCTCACTCGGAAGTGTCGTTCTTCTCCCTCTTGTCCGAGCCGAGGAAGAACAGCGCGACGACGCCCGCCGACGTATGCGCGCCGATGACGGGACCGATGTCGTCGATCACCACCTTTTCGGGCGCGATGCCGAAGCGCTCGCAGACGAGGTCTTTGACAAATCGCGCGTCCTCTTCGCACAGACCGTGCCCGATGAAGACCACCTCCTGCTTTTGCGCCGGAAGCATCTTCTCCCCCATCTTATCGACGAGGGCTTTGAGCGACTTCTTGCGCGATATGACCTTGCCGATCGGGATCAGTTTGCCCGCATGGTTGACAAAGAGTACCGGCTTGATGTTGGCGAGAGTGCCGATGAACGCGGCGGTCTTGGTCACTCTGCCGAGACGCGCCAAATGGTGCAGATCGTCGACGGTGAAGTAGGAGCAGACGTGATCGACCATGCTGTCGACATACTCGACCAATTGTTCGAACGACGCGCCTTCGTCCCTCTTTTTGAGCGCGTACCAGACGAGAAGCCCTTCGCCTATGCTCGCGTTGAGGCTGTCGACCAGCGCGAGTTTTGCGCCGGGATATTCTCTGCGCAGATCCGCGGCGACGCGCGTCGCGTTGTCGAACGTGCCCGAGAGCCCGGACGAAAAGACGATGTAAAGGACATCTCTGCCCTCTTTGAGCAGCGGCTCGATCGTCCCTCTCAGTGTCACCTCGTCGAGCATCGAGGTGTTGGACTTGGCACCCGCCTTCATCCTCTCGTAAAACTGCTTTGCGGTCAGCTTTTTCTCGACGCCGTCGAACTCCTCGTCGTCGAGCATATATCTCATCTGCATGATTGCAAAGTCATCGAACTGAAAATCTTTCGGAAAATCGGCGGTGCTGTCTGTGACTATGTACGGTTTCATTTTACCTCCTCGGCGCCGAAGCGCCTTCGTTTATGGATATTTTCAACTATCATTATAGACGATTCGTATGAGATTTTCATTAAATACTCTTTACAAAGTTTGGGGAATTTTGTACAATATACGACAGAACACGTTCAAGTGTACAAAATCGAACGAGGTGACCGATATGGCAGAAGACAGACGCATCAAAAAGACTCAGCGCGCGATCATCAGCGCGACCGTGAAATTGCTCGACACCGTGCCGATCAACAAGTTGACCGTGGGCGAGATCTGCGCCAAGGCGGACGTCAGCCGCTCCACTTTTTATCTTCACTACTATGACGCGACCGACGTCATCGACCAAGTCCACAACAACATCATCGCCAGCATCACCAACGTGCTGGACAAGTTCGACTACGCGACGATACTCGTCAATCCCGAGCCTTTCCTCAGGCAGGTGTTCGACTTTGTGTCCGAACATCTCGACCTCTACATCAGTCTGTTGCAGAACAACTTCCATTCCGACTTCCGCCGCAGGCTCAAGGGGATGCTCGAGAACAAGATACTGCACGAAAACTCCTATCGCTACCGCGACAGGACGATGTTCGAATACTCCGTCTGTTTTTTGATCAGCGGACTTGTCGAGACCATCTGCGACAACTTGCAGGACGTCGGCAACCCCGCCAAGCGCGACGTACTCCTCAACCTGCTCGCGACCCACATCAAGAGCGGCTTCAATCTGCGCTGAGAATGGACACGCGTTCTCTGGTGTTGAGCGTCCTCGAAAGACGCCGCGGGATGCGCGTCTCGGGCGAAAAACTCGCCGCCGAGGCGGGCGTATCGCGCGCCGCCGTCTGGAAGGCGGTCAAGGCATTGATCGACGACGGCTATGCGATAGACTCGCTGCGCGGCGAGGGCTACGCGCTCTCCCCCGATTGCGACATGATCTCCGAGGCGGCGATCCGCGCGTTTTTGCCGCCCCGCCTTGCAGTCGCGACGATCGTCGTCAAGGACGCGACCGCTTCGACCAACATAGACGCCGCCGCGCTCGCCGCGGACGGCGCGCCGAACGGCTCCGTCGTCGTCGCACTGTCGCAAAACGCCGGACAAGGCAGGGTCGGCAAGTCATTTTTCTCCCCTTTGGGCGGGATATATTTCAGCGTCGTGCTGCGCGTCGACGCACCGCTGTCCGCCGCGCCCCTGATCACTCACGCCGCGGCGGTCTCCGTCGCGCAGGCGTTCGAGAGGCTGCTCGGCGTCTCCCCCGCGATCAAATGGGTCAACGACCTCTTCGTCGACGGCAAAAAGGTGTGCGGCATCTCCGCACAGGCGACCGCCGACTTCTTTTCATCGCAGCTTCGCAGCGTCGTCGTCGGGATAGGGATAGACTACTCGTCCGACCTCTCCGCCTTTCCCGAAGAGCTGCGCGGCGTCGCCGGGGTGCTCTTCCCCAAAGACGCTCCGCCGGTGCGCAGCCGCCTGATCGCGGACATAGTGTCGTCGCTTTCCGCGCACGCAACGCACCTCGACCCCGGCGCGTTCATGCCCGAATACCGCCGCCGCTGTTTCGTCATCGGCAGGCGCGTCGACTACGTCTTTGACAACGTCCCCGAAAGCGGCGTCGCGACTGACGTCGCCGACGACGGCGCGCTGATCGTCATGACGGACGACGGACGGGAACGCAGGCTTTCGTCGGGCGAGATCTCGGTCAGAGTGAAAAGCTGATTTTTCGTGCCCGTGTTTGTGATCGGTAAAAATATTTTCGGCGTCCTCACCTTTTGAGGACGCCTTTTTGATCGATGACAAAGACCTGCGCTTGCCGTCAAAAACCACTCCCAAACAGGCGCGTGTCTATTGCCGCATCATTCCGCTTGCTAGAGCGGCGCTCTTCCCTTCTTTCTTCAAACCGGCATAAAAATACGGTTAGTCATCGCTAACCGTTCTCCCGGGAAAAGACGCTCATCGCGTCTTTTGTTTGTGGGCGGAAGAATTACTCTTCGCTGATCGCCTCGACCGGGCAACCCGCCGCACAGGTGCCGCACGAAATGCAGGTATCCGCGTCGATCACGAACTTGTCGTCGCCCTCGCTGATAGCGCTGACCGGGCAGTTCGCCGCGCAGGATCCGCACTTGATGCAGCCGTCACCGATAACGTATGCCATAGTGCACCTCTCTTTTTTTATTTGTACTTTGATTATACCACAAGCTTTCGCCGTTGTAAATACTTTTGCCCAGGCTAATTTTGTCGATCACTCCACGGTGTCGGCGTCATCGGGGGCGGAGCCGTCCTCTTTTCTCTCCTCGGCGCGGCTGTGCTGTTTGCCTCCTTGGGCAAGCACCTCGAAGTCTCCGATGCCGTAATACGCCTTTGTCACGCCGTCCTCGTTCTCGATCGCGACGCGGATGCGGCGTCTGAGCACGTCGATGTCGTCCACTCTGCCGACGCCGTCGGCGGTCTTGACGCGCGCGCCGTGCTTGGGCATGAGCTTGAGCGTCTCGGCGTAGTATTCGTTCTCGTATTTGAGACAGCACATCAGCTTGCCGCACATGCCGCTGACCTTGGTCGGATTGAGCGAGAGGTTTTGATTCTTCGCCATCTTGACGGTGACCTTTTCGAAGTCGTCGAGGAACTGTATGCAGCAGCACGGTCTGCCGCACATGCCCATCGCGCCGCGCATGCGGATGTCGTCGCGCTCATAGATCTGTCTCAGCTCTATGCGCGTATGCATCACAGACGCGACATCCTTGACGAGTTCGCGGAAGTCTACCCTGCCGTCTGCGGTGAACGAAAAGATGACCTTGTTGCGGTCGAACGTGTATTCCGCGCCGACCAGCTTCATTTTGAGCCCGTGCTTGGCGATCTTCGCCGCGCAGATGTCGAGCGCCTTTTGGGCGAGTTCGACGTTCTCTTCGGCGCGAGCCCTGTCCTTGTCGGTCGCCTTGCGGACGACGGGTTTGAGCGTCCCCTTGATCTCGCTGTCCTCGACCTCGGCGTTGGCGATCGCGACGGTGCCGTATTCCAGCCCTCTGACCGTCTCGACGATCGCGCCGTCGCCCTGTTCGAATTGCAGACCCTTGGGGTCAAAATAGTACGATTTGCCGTTCCCGGCAAACTTGATGCCCACTATCTCCGGCATAGATATTTCACCTCCAAAATTCCCAAAAAGAGGGCGTCGAGCACCGACTGCGCATTGCAGTTGCTCTCGACCTTCCTCTTTGCCGAGGCGACCAGCCCCAGCGAGTTTACGACCGAAGCCGTATAGAATGTCGATTTAAGTCCCTCGATCGCGCCGAACTCTCCGCCCTCTCCCGAGAGCAGCAGCCCCAGCACGGTCTCAGTCATGTCAAGCACCGCGGACAGGTCGTTTTTGTACGGCGCGAGACGGGCGAGCTGCTCGTCCAATTTTTTGCTGTCCGTCATCTTGAGCAAGATGTCGGCAACGAGCGCGAACAGCCGCGCGAACTCCGCGTCGGACGCGAGCTTTTTTGCGCGGGTATAGCTGCCGAACGCGCACGCCGCAGCCCTTTCGATCACCTCTTCGCGGTCGAGCCCATCGCGTGCGACGCCCCACGGGGTCTCCTCTTCGAGCGTCTCTTTGAGCTGATCGACGGTGAAGCCCTCGAAGTTGAGCTTTTTGCACCGCGAGTATATCGTCGCCAGCACCGAGCGCGGCGACTGCGCGCCGAGGACGAACACCACGCCGTCGGACGGCTCTTCGAGCGTCTTCAAAAACTTGTTCTGCGCCCTCTCGTTCATCCCCTGCATATTGGTGACGACATACGCTTTGAGGTCTCCGTCAAAGCCGGTGAAGAACGTGTCCTCGATCAGCAATTTGACGTCTTCGACGCTCATCTTGTCCTTGTCGGCGATGTTGAGCGCGGTGTAAGCGCCGTCGTCGATCTTTTCGCAGACGTCGCACTTGCCGCACCCGCCGTTCGGGCACAGCGCGATCTTTGCGATCATCCTGCACAGCTTGGACCTGACCGCGTCGTCCTCGGTCAGCACGAGATAGCAATGGTTGAGCCTGCCGCGCAGCTTGTCCTCGCGGACGGTGCGGCACGGCAGCGACTCGGCAAGTATCTCTTCGAGCGCGCTCACAGCTTCACCCCCGCCCTTTCCAAGGCGGCGAGCACCGCCGCAAACACCTTGTCGGCGGACGGACGTGCGTCGACAGAGACGATCCTGTCGGGATATAGTCTTGCCGCCTCGCGGTAGCCCTCGTAGACTTTGCGGTGGAACTCCATGCCGGCGCTCTCCAACCTGTCCGACGCGTCGGCGCCGCCCTTGCGCGCGAACGCCTCTTCGGGCGACATATCGAGGAAGACGGTCACGTCGGGCGTGACCTCGCCGCAGGTCAGCTCGTTGAGCCGCGCGATATATTCCGCTCCCAGCCCTCTCGCGACGCCCTGATAGGCGAACGTGGAGTCGGTGAAGCGGTCGCAGACGACCAGCTTGCCCTGTTCGAGCGCGGGTCTGATCACGGTGTCGATGAGTTGCGCGCGCGCGGCGCAATACAGCAGCGCCTCGCAGCGGCCGCAGATCTCGCCGTAGTCCTTGGTGAGGATGAGCTCGCGTATCTTCTCGGAGACGGCGTTGCCGCCCGGCTCGCGCAAAAAGAGGAAGTTCCCTCCCCTTGCGGTCAGATACTCTTTGAGCATCTCGACCTGCGTGGACTTGCCCACGCCCTCACAGCCCTCAAATGTGACAAACTTACCTTTCATGATCCTATTTTACCACAACGACGCGTCCGTTTACAAGTCCGAAAAGCAAATGTGCGTTTTCGGACAGATATCGCACGTCCTCGGCGGTGAACGCCTCTCCTCTTTGAATGTACGGCACTCCGGGCGGATAGAGCCCCACCTCCGCCGCCGCGACCCTTCCGCACGCCTCGGGCAGAGCGACAAACTCGACCGCGCCGCGCGCATCTTTCCTTTCTCTCTTTGCCGGGGCGGGAGTCTTTGCAAGCCGCCTGGTCGGCTTGAACTCCTTCAACGCCTGCGCAAGCAGCGGCAGTTTGGGCGCGTTGCCGCGCGTCAAGATGAACACCGCTCTGTCCGCGATCGCCGCCTCGGGATAGATGCCCTTTTGGGTCAAAAACGAGGTGAGCTCCGTCGCGTCGTAACCGCCGCCCATCAACACCAGTCGGGAAAAATCATCGGACGGGACGACCTTGTATCCGCTCGCGTTTTCTGCCTCGAACTTGCGTCTTGCGGCGAGGATGTCGGCAAAGATCTCTTCGCCGTCCCTCTCATAGACCGCCCTTGCAAGGTCCATCGTCGCCATCGTGAGATAGGAAGGCGACGTGGTGTGCACGAGCGAGCGCGCGTAAGCGGCTTCGTCCGCCAAGCGATCGTCCGAGACGGTCATCAACGCGCCGCCGCCCATGACGGGCAGCGTCTTGTGCATGCCGTAGATCGCGACGTCCGCAAGAGGCAGGCGGGGCAATTTTTTACAAAAGGGGAAATGCGCGCCGTGCGCCGAATCGGCGACGAGAGTCACGCCCCTTTCCTTGCAAAACTTCGCGAGCGGCGCGTCGTCGGCGACGCATCCGAAGTAATCGACATAGTTGAAGAACGCAGTGCCTCCGCGCGCGTCGGACGCGGCGAACGCCTCGATGCCGTCAAAGCAGACGGGCTCAATGCCGAGCAGCGCGCATCCGCCGTAAAAGCTCTTGTGCAGCCTGCCGATCGCCCACACATTGCCCTTGTCCCTCGCGATCGCGAGCGCGGTATGCATTGCGCTCGTCGCGCCTGCGGTGAAGAACAGCGCGTGTTTTGCGCGGTACGCCCTCGCGGCGAGCCTTTGCGCGTCGGCGATCACGCCCTCGGGCGACAGCATGTTGTCCAGCCCTTCGATCTCGGTCAAGTCCCACCTTGCGCAAGACAGCACGCCCGCTCCGTTGCCCGAATGCCCGGGCATACAGAAGCGCGCGACCGCCTTTGCGGCGGCATTGTCAATCGCGTTGTAAAGATGTGCGTCGTATCTTTGCATAAAAAAGCAGTCTTGCGACTGCTCTCCTTTTATTTGCCTATCGGCTTCATTGTCGGGAACAGAAGCACGTCCCTGATGCTTGCCTGGTCGGTCATGAGCATGACCAGACGGTCGACGCCGATGCCGAGGCCGCCTGTCGGGGGCAGACCGTACATCAACGCGTTGATGTAATCTTCGTCCATCATCTGCGCCTCTTCGTCGCCCTTTTCGCGCTGTTTGACCTGCGCGAGGAAGCGCTCTTTTTGGTCGAGAGGGTCGTTGAGCTCGGAGAAGGCGTTGCCCATCTCGCGCGCGGTAATGAAGAACTCGAAGCGTTCGGTCAATCTCTTGTCGGACGGCTTGCGCTTGGCGAGCGGCGACACCTCGACCGGATAATCATAGACGAACGTCGGCTGGACGAGTTGTTCCTCTATCTTTTGATCGAAGCACTCATACAGCAATTTGCCCCACGAGACGTCGTCGTCGAACTCGACGCCCTTCGCCTTTGCGGCGGCTTTGAGCGCGGGCATATCCTCGCTGTCGAAGTCGATGCCGAGATACTCTTTGACCGCGTCGATCATCGACAGTCTGCGCCACGGCGGCGTGAGGTCTATCTCCTGCCCTTGGTATGTGATCTTAGTCGTGCCCTTGACGGTCATCGCGACGTGTTCGAAGATGTGTTCGACGAGGTCCATCATGCCGTGGTAGTCGGTGTACGCCTGGTACATCTCGATCATCGTGAACTCGGGGTTGTGTTTGGTGTCCATGCCCTCGTTGCGGAACATTCTGCCCAGCTCATAGACCTTCTCGAAGCCGCCGACGATGAGCCGCTTGAGATAGAGTTCGGGCGCGATGCGCATATACATATCGATGTCGAGGGTGTTGTGGTGGGTGATGAACGGGCGGGCGGACGCACCTCCGGCGATCGTATTGAGGATCGGGGTCTCGACCTCGACGAAGCCCTGTCCGTCGAGATAGGACCTGATCGCGGTGATGATGCGGCTGCGCGCGACGAACACCTGCTTGACCTCGGGGTTGGAGATGAGGTCGACGTAGCGTTGACGGTAGCGCAGGTCTGCGTCCTTGAGTCCGTGGAACTTCTCGGGCAGCGGCAGCAGCGACTTGGACAGCAATTCGACCGACGTGCAATGGACGGAGATCTCGCCCATCTTGGTCGTAAAGACTTTGCCCTTTACGCCGATGATGTCGCCGATGTCCGTCTTTTTGAACGCGGCGTATGCCTCTTCGCCGAGGTCGTCGCGGCTGACGTACAGCTGGATTGTGCCGGTACAGTCGAGCAGGTGCGCGAAACTTGCCTTGCCCATCACTCGTTTGGAGATCATTCTGCCGGCGAGCGAGACCGTCTTGTCCTCGAAGTCGGCGTACTTGTCCTTGATGACTTGGGCGTAGGCGTCCTTGTCATAGCGGACGATCTCGAAGGGGTTGCGGCCCTCTTCGACGAGTTTGGCGAGTTTTTCGCGCCTGATCTTGATGAGTTCTCCTAAGTTTTGTTGTTCTTCCATTACTTGCTGATGTCGACGATGGTGACCTCGTACGGCTCCTCTGCCGAGACGATGGCTTTTTCGCCCTTTTTCTTGCCGAGGATCGCCTCGGCGAGGGGGCTGGTGTTGCTGATCTTGTTTTGCATGATGTTCGCTTCGGCGTTGCCGACGATCTGGAAGGTCTCTTCGCCGAACTCGTCCTTGATCTTGACGGTGCAGCCGAGGGTGACCTTGTTGGACGTCTTGGCGTCCTCGATGATGACGGCGCGCTCGAGCTCGTCCTCGATGCGTTTGATATCCGCCTCGATGATGCCCTGCTCTTCCTTTGCGGAATCGTATTCGGCGTTCTCGGACAGGTCGCCGAGTTCACGGGCGTACTTGATCCTTTCGGACGCCTCTTTTCTTCTGACGTTTTTGAGATAGTCGAGTTGCTCTTTGAGTTTGTCGTAGCCCTCTTGGGTCAAAACGAAATCCTTAGCCATATATCCTCCGATGACCTTGCGGTCGGTAGCTTTTGCTTATTTTTCTTGATTTTTCATGCGATAGCTGAGCACATAGAGGCTTTCGCTCATCGCGATGTTTTCGACGGCGACGTCTTTGGGGACCTCGAGGTCGATGGGGGCGAAGTTCCAAAGGCTCTTGACTCCCAGCGCGACCAATTGGCTCGCGACGTCGGACGCGACGTTCTTTTGTGTGGCGATGACGGCGATGTCGCAGCCGTGCTCCTTGACGTACTCGGCGAGCTTGTCGATCTTGTAGACGGGGACGTCACCGACGAAGGGGTCTTTGACCTCGATGTCGAACAGCGCCCTGACCTTGAAGCCCTCCGCGGCGAAGTTCTTATATCCTGCGAGCGCTCTGCCGATGTTGCCCGCGCCGACGATGATCATGTCATATTGCCTGTCGAGACCGAGGATCTCGGCGAGTTTGCGTTTGAGATAGCCGACGTCGTAGCCGTAGCCGTGCTGTCCGAAACCGCCGAAGTTGCAGAAGTCCTGCCGCACCTGCGACGCGGTGACGCCGAGCAAAGACGCGAGCGTCCCCGACGAGACCTTGCTCACGCCCTCTTGTTCGAGGTGTTCGAGATAGCGGTAGTATCGCGGCAGACGTTTGATGACTGCCTCCGAGATCACCTTGTTGCCCATATTTTTCCTCCGTATAGGGTTATGGATGTATTATATTTTATAAAATAAATAGGTGTTTGTCAATGCTTTGACCGTGTTTACGCCGCCGTTTTTGTTGACAATTTTTGCACGATTAAGTACAATACTCGTATGAAAATTTGGGCAAAAGTGATGGACGGCGACAAGATTTACGCCGACACTGTCTACGAAGACAGGTCGCCGGCGAGCTTTGACAACTTTGTCAAATGGGTGGACGACATCTGCAAGACGCTGGATTGTTCGACGCCGATATTGCTGCCGTTGCACTATCGCCGATTCCTCGATTTCAAGAACGTCAAATTCAAGCCGGACGACTTTGTGGAGTCTCTCGGACACGACAGATTGGTTTTGGAACAGTTTTGATCGTAAGACGCCGCGAAAGACCGCAGTTTTGCCGCGGTCTTTTCCGTCCGTCTGTTCTTGCGCGGAGCGCGTATCCGCTTTGAAGATCGCGAGCGGTCCGCTGCGTCAGCTATAAAACAGTTGCGTGATTTTGTCGGTAAGCTCTTTGTATTGTTCGTCGGAGAGGTAACAGTACGCGTGTTTTATGCCGGTGAAGCCGTCCGCCGCGATGACCTGTGCGCCTATGCGGTATTCGCAATAGCCTTCCTTGCCGTCGACGGTGACGCGGATCGCATATTCGAAGTCGTTGTCGGGGAAGCCCTCGTCGGAGACGTCGACCTCGATCGCGTCGAAAGCGGCGATGAAGTCGGTCATTTCCTGCCCTTCGAGGGGTTTGAGCACGCTTGCGACGCCGCCCGAGCGGACGAGAGTGACGGACGTGATCTTGTCGGCGTTGATGCCGATCTGCGCCCACGCGCCCTGCATGGACGCGCAGCCGGTGAAGGCGATCGCCGTCGCGACGACGAGGACGGCGATGATTGCGACGATATATTTTTTTGTTTTCATAATTCACCTTTGATTTTCGCCGCGCGGTTGCAAAGCGGCGGCGATTGTGCTATTATTATTCTACCGCATTTCCATTATAAGGCAAACGGCGGCAATTTTCAACTCTGCGGAGCGAAAATATGGCATTATGCAAATTGACGCGTGACGCGGCGGACGACGGCTTCACTTTGGTCGACAACCGTTTTATTCGCGAACATCTACCCGACGCCGACGGCGACGCCCTCAAGGTATATTTGTATGGGCTGTGGCTTTGCCGCGCCGGCGCGCCGCTTTGCGACAACACGTTGGAGCGGATGAGCGACGCGCTGGGGCTGACGGCGGCGCAGGTGACTGCGGCGTTCGAATATTGGCGCGATCAGGGGTTGGTGACGATCGTCAACACGTCTCCGCTCGAGGTGAGTTTCAATCGTCCCGGGCAGAGCGTGAAGATGTACAAGCCGGCGAAGTTTGCCGATTTCAACGCGCAATTGCAGCGCATTTTCGACGGCCGCATGCTTTTGGAGAGCGAGTTCCTCAAATATTACGAATTTCTGGACGACACGCGCCTGCCGCAAGAGGTGCTGCTTTTGATCGCCGCCTATTGCGTGCGTCTCAAGGGCGACGGCATCCGCACCAACTATGTCTTGGCGGTCGCGCGGGCGTGGTACACATTGGGGATAAGGACGGTCGAGGACGCCGAGAGGCACATCGATCTCGAGGACGCGTCGACGGAGAGTTTGCGCAAGGTCGCGAAGGAGCTTGGCAAGAAGTCGGCGATAGACCTCGACGACAAGCAGCTTTACGTCAAGTGGACGTCGAGCTGGGGTTTTTCGGACGAGGCGATCCTCGCGGCGGCGAAGCTGTGCAAAAAGCGCGGCGGCATGGAGCGGCTCGACGCCCTTCTCGACGAGCTTTTCACCTCCAACCGTCTCGACGCGGAGAGCATACGCGACTACGGCGCGCGCAAGCAGGAGCTGTACGAACTCGCGAAGGACGTGACGCGGATCATCGGCGTCAGGTACGAGAACTTGGACACGGTGATCTCGCACTACATCGGGACTTGGCAGGCGCAGGGCTTTGACGGCGACGCGCTCAAATTGATCGCCGAATATTGTTTTTCCAACGGCATCCGCACGTTGAGCGGCATGAACGCGGCGGTCGCGCGCTTCTACAAACACGGCTGTTTGAGCGTGGCGGCGATCGACGAATATCTGACCGCGCTGGTCGAGAGGGACAAGGCGGTCAAGGCGGTCATCGAGGCGACGGGCAGCTCGCGCGCCGTGACCGCGTCCGACCGCGACGCCTACGAACTTTGGCTGGGTTGGGGGTTCGGCAACGATGCGATCCTTGCGGCGGCGCGTGCCGTCGCCGGCAGACCGATGGCGTTCGGCGCGATCTCCAAAATTTTGACCGATTGCCGCGACGCGAAGGCCTTTGACGCGGCGGAAGTAACAAAGCGCGTCTCCTCCGCCCCGACCTCAAATCGCCCCAAGCGCGAATGCGGCGATCTGGAACGCAAATACACCAAAGAAGAATTGTCGTCTTTCTTCGGCGATCTGCACGACTTTGACAACATAGAGGTTTGAGATGAACGCACGCGACAGGGTCAAGGCACAATTGAGGGCTAGTCAAACCGAACTTCGCCGTTTGGAGCAGGCGGACGCTGCGCGTCGTCTTGCAAAGGCGCGCGAGGACAAGGGATTTGCCGAGGCGGAGCGCGCGCTCGCAAAGGCTAACATCGCCCTCGCCTCCGCTCGCGCTCGCGGCGAAAGCACGTCAAAACTCGAAACAGGTCTCAAAAAAGCGCAAACCGCCTACGATTCCGCGCTCAAACGGCTCGGCGCCGACGTGTCCGTTCACTATCGCTGCGACAAGTGCCGCGACATTGGCTTTGACAAGGACGGCGAGCCTTGCGACTGCGTCAAGGCGCAATTCATCGACATGCTCAAAGCCGAATGCGGCGCCCGCAACATCCCCACTTTCACCTTTGCGGACGACCGCTCTTTGCAAATGGACTGCTCTCAATCGGACACTCTCGTCAAGCTGTACGACGTGATGAAAAGGTTTTGCGACAAGTTCGACGACAGCCGCATCAAATTCATCTTGCTTTGCGGTCAAGCCGGCACCGGCAAGTCGTCGCTCGCCTATGCGACCGCGAACGAACTGATCTCGCGCGGGCATTCGGTGTGCTGCATGTCGGCGTTCGACTTCAACAACGCATTGCTCAAATACCACACTTCCCGCCTTGTCGACCGCGCCTCGGTGATGGAACCTTTGACGGACAGCGACTTCCTTGTGATCGACGATCTCGGCTCGGAGACGGTGCTGCGCAACGTCACGCTCGAATATCTCTACAACATCGTCGAATCTCGCGTCAATCACGGCAAGCGCACGATGATCACGACCAATCTTTCGCTCGAAGAATTGATGGCGCGCTACGGCGAACGCACCGTGTCGCGCATGACCAACAAGTCCTATTCTTTGACGCGAGAGCTTTCGGGGGAGGATTTGAGGTTGCGCTCCGCTTCGCTTTAAGGGGGCACCAAAGTGCTAATCGCTTGAATCAAAACGCGCGCGTTTGCATTGCAAACTGTGCGCGTTTTTTCATACAAGCGGCACTTGGGTTCCCCCTCAATACTCCCCCTCCGACACGACAAGCGCTCGCTCACCGCTCGCGGTCGCGCAAAGTGCCCTCGTCGAAGAGCGCGGTCATTCGACGAGGGCGTTACCGTATCTCGCCCAAGCGCGGTTGGGCGAGATGTAATCGCAACCTTATACACAAAATGCGACTTTTCGTTTTAACTTTTGGCAAGCAGATAATGTTATAATATCCAACTATGCCGCCTCCACGAGGCCACCATTTCGCTTATCGCTTGAATCAAAGGCGCACCGAAAGGCGCGCCTTTTTCATACAAGCGGCGAAATGGTTCCCCGGGGTACTCCCCTTCCCACGCGGCACGCTCATTCACCATTCACGACCGCGCAAGGTGAAGTCCCCGAAGAGCGCGGTCATTCGGGGACTTCTCTATCAAGTCGCGCGGGAAGCGCGGTTCCGCGCGACATTTTCTGTTCCGCACTCCAAAGGCAGTGCGGAACAGAACTGAATCTTTACTTTTTCTCTTTTTGTTGGTTTGTCAATATCCGCTTGTCGCGCTTGCATTGCTCCCTTCACTTTGATATAATTATTATATCTGTATCCGCTACGCTGGAGGCGCATATGTTCATTTCCGATCTGTTCAAATCCAAGAAGACCGTCTGGTCGTTCGAGATCTTCCCCCCGAAGCCGACCGCCGATCTTTCGGGCATCAAGGCGACCGTCGCCGCCCTTGCCGACCTCAAACCCGACTATGTCTCCGTCACTTGCAGTGCCGGCGGCTCGGGCAACTCGCGCACCAACGAGATCGCGGATATGCTCTTGGACGACTACGGCATTTTGCCTCTCGCCCACCTCACCTGCATCAACTCGACCAAGGACGAGATCCGCGCGTCGCTCAAACAATTGCACGGCGACGGCGTCGAGAACATCTTGGCGCTTCGCGGCGACCGCGTGCAGGGCGCGGCGCCGTCCCCCGACTTCGCGCACGCCGACGAGCTGGTGCGCTTCATCCGCTCCGAGGGCTATGACTTCGACATCGCCGGCGCGTGCTACCCCGAAGGTCACCCCGAAAGCCGCGACCTCATCGAGGACATCAACAACCTCAAGCGCAAGGTCGACGCGGGCGTCACCCACCTCAACACCCAGCTCTTTTACGACAACGACGACTTCTTCCGCTTCCGCGACATGCTCGCGGTCGCAGGCATCGACATCCCCGTTCAGGCGGGCATCATGCCCCTTGTCAAGAAGACGACCGTCGACCGCACCGTCGGGCTGACGGGCGCAAAGATCCCGGCAAAGATCTCGCGCATGGTCGCGCGCTTCTACGACGACCCCGACTCGCTGATGCAGGCGGGCATCGCCTATGCGACCGACCAGATCGTAGACCTCATCTCCGCCGGCGTGGACGGCGTCCACCTCTATGTGATGAACAACGCAGCCGTCGCGAGGGCGATCACCGACAACGTCTCCTCGCTGCTCGCAGGCGTCAACAAATGATCGTCGACCGCCGCGAACTGCTTCGCTATCTCGGCTGGAGAGGTCAAGATATCGACACGGGCACGCAAAAAGCGATCGACGAGGCGTGCGACTTGTGCCTCGCCGCCGCCCGTCCCGCGCACACCGCGGCGCTCTTCGACTATGACGGCGACAGCCTTGTCGGCACGGGCTTTTCGCCGGGCGGCGCGGACATCCGCCGCCACCTTTCGGGGTGCGCGAAGGTCATCGTGCTCGCGGTGACGATAGGCGCCGACATCGACAGGACGACCGAGAGGCTGTTCTCTTCGTCCTCTCGCAAAGCGGTGATCTTCGACAGCGCCGCATCCTGCCTCGTCGAGAGTCTCGCCGACGACGTCTGCGACGAACTTCAACGCAAATACGGGCCGCTGACCGCGCGCTTTTCGTGCGGCTACGGCGACTTTCCTTTCGCCGCGCAGCGCGACATCTGCTCGCTACTTCGCGCCGACACTCGCATAGGGCTGTGCGTGGACGCCGGCGGTTCGCTGGTGCCTCGCAAGTCGATCACCGCGCTTTTGGGCGTCAAGGGCGACGGCAAACCCTTCCCCTTTTCTCAAGCCGACAAATGCGCGCTTTGCGCCAACGCGAATTGCGCGGCGCGCAACAGGGAGCCAAGATGAAAAATTTTCTCGATCTCATTTCAGGCAAGATCGTCGTCTTTGACGGCGCGATGGGCAGCATGCTCCAACAAATGCGCGTCGATACGGGCACTTTGCCCGAAAAGCTCGTGCTCACTTCGCCCGAGGTCTTCGCGAGCATTCACCGCGCATATGCCGCCGCCGGAGCGGACGTCATCTCGACCGCGACCTTCGGCGCCAACGCCGCCAAGGCGGGCGAGCTGTCCGACGGCATAATTTCCGCGGCGGTCAAGCTGGCGCGCGACTCCGCCCCCGGCAAGCTGATCGCCCTCGACTTGGGCCCGACCGGGCAAATGCTCGAGCCGCTCGGCACGATGACCTTCGATCAGGCTTACGACGTCTATCGCCGCGCCGTAGTCGCGGGCAAAGACGCCGACCTCGTGCTCATCGAGACGATGTCCGACCTTGCCGAACTTCGCGCCGCGCTGCTCGCCGTCCGCGAAAACGGCTCCCTTCCCGTCGTCGCGTCGATGACCTTCTTCGACAACATGCGCACCTTCACCGGCTGCGACGTGACGTCGTTCGTGCTGACTGCCGCGCCCCTTGCGGACGCGATCGGGGTCAATTGCTCTTTGGGGCCCGACCAACTTCTGCCCATCGTCGAAAAGATCGCGTCTTTGACCGCAAAGCCCATCATCGTGCAGCCCAACGCAGGGCTTCCCGACGAGGAGGGCAACTACTCTGTCGGCGCCGAAGAGTTCGCCGCCTATTGCTCCAAGTACGTCGACCTCGGCGTCGCGATCATCGGCGGTTGCTGCGGCACCACTCCCGAACACATCAAGCTGTTGCGCAAGATCGCCGACCGAGGCGTTCGCCGCCAAAGTGCGGCAAAGCCCGTCTCCGCGGTCTGCTCCGCCCGCCGCGCGGTCACGTTCGACGCCGTCCGCGTGATCGGCGAACGCATCAATCCGACGGGCAAAAAGGCGATGAAAGAGGCGCTGCGCAGCGGCGACTACGACTACATCTCCCGCCAGGCGATCGAGCAGGAAGAGGCGGGCGCGGACGTCCTCGACGTCAACGCGGGGCTTCCCGACATCGACGAAAAGGCGGCGCTCGTGCACATGGTGACCTTGCTCCAGCGCGTCACCGATCTGCCGTTGCAGATCGATTGCACCAAGCCGGACGCGATCGAGGCGGCATTGCGCGCCTATCACGGCAAGGCGATCGTCAACTCGGTCAGCGGCGACGACGACTCTCTCGACGGCATTTTGCCCGTCGCGGCAAAGTACGGCGCGGCGATCGTCGCGCTGTGCGTGGACAAGAACGGCGTCCCCGAGACCGTCGAGGACAGGCTCCGCATCGCACGCAAGATCATCTCCGCCGCCAAAAAATACGGCATCCCCGAACAGGACATCTTCGTCGACTGTCTCACTCTGACCGTCGGCGCACAGCAGGAACAGGCGGTGCGCACCCTCGAGGCGATCCGCCGCATAAAGAGCGAATACGACGTGCGCACGGTGCTGGGCGTCAGCAACATCTCGTTCGGACTGCCCGAGCGCAAGGCGATCAACACCGCCTTCCTCTCCGCCGCGCTTTGGGCGGGGCTGGACGCGCCGATACTCAATCCCAACATTCCCGAGAACATGCAGGCGGTCGCCGCCTTCAAAGCGCTTTGCGGCGAGGACGTCAATTGCGCCGCATACACCGCCAAATACTCCGCCGCTCCCAAGGCGGAAGCGTCCCCGTCCGACGAGAACCAAGCCGACCTCGCCTATCTCATCCGCAAGGGGCTGCCGACCGCGCAAGCCAAAGCCGCGGCAATGCTGGACGGCGGCATAGCTCCGCTCGAATTGGTCAACTTCCACCTCATCCCGGCGCTCAACTCCGTCGGCGACGATTACGAAAAGGGCACGCTGTTTTTGCCGCAATTGATCGCCGCCGCCGACGCCGCCAAGCTGTGCTTCGACGAGATCAAAAAGCGCATGCCCGAGTCGTCCGTCAAGGGCGATACGATCGTGCTCGCGACCGTCGAGGGCGACGTCCACGACATCGGCAAGAACATCGTCAAGACGGTGCTCGCCAACTACGGCTACGACGTCGTCGACCTTGGCAAGAACGTCCGTTGCGAGACCGTCGCCGAAGAGGTCAAACGCCGCGGCGCAAAATTGTGCGGTCTTTCCGCATTGATGACGACGACCGTGCCCAACATGCAGCGCACGATCGAACTGCTTCGCCGCGACTGCCCCGACTGCTCGATCATGGTCGGCGGCGCGGTGCTGACCGAAGACTATGCCCGCAAGATAGGCGCGGACTACTATTGCAAGGACGCCGCCGCGGACGTGCGCATCGCCGCCCACATCTTCAAAGGCGAACCGCTCGACCTGCCCCGCCTCAGGGGCTGACGCCGCAATGTCTCACCGCCTCGGAGCGGTTGACATTGCCCCGCCGCGGCGATATAATGGACCTATCCTCGATCGAGACGACCTCGATCTCGGCGATATAATGGACCTATCCCCGATCGAGACGACCTCGATCTCGGCGATATAATGGACCCATCCTCGATCGAGACGACCTCGATCTCGGCGATATAATGGACCCATCCTCGATCGAGACGACCTCGATCGAAACAACGGAACGCAGCTTCCGTCATCTCGTCAACAAGCCGACTTGACGGACAGTGACAAGCCGTTCTCGTTCAACACCAAAAATAAGACCGCGGCATTCCCGTTGTCACCAACGGCAATGTCGCGCAATATCCAGCCAAGCGCGAGCGACGCTCAAAACCATGCACAAGTCGCTCGAGCGAGGCAAACCAAAGCTGTGAGGTTCGGGAGTCTCATTTGTCAATGAGGCAAACCGTCAACAGTGGGAATCTCGGTGCAAATCCGTCGCAACAGCCATTACCGTGATCGGCGCAAGCCGAAAGTCGGAGGACCTGCCCCACAGCTTTTCGGAAACGGTCTTTGGGCAATGAAGGACCACCCCGACGCGGCGCAATGCGCCTCGACTTCACCCCTTTCCCGTCTTTGGGGAGGCTTTCTTTCGCCCATGCCGTAAACTTGCAATGATCAACACGGAGGCGAAAAAATGACAACTTCCACCACTTTCAAAAAAGCGATCGCATCGGTCGCGGCACTTCTCATCATGCTCTGCCTTTTGACGGCGTTTGCGGCTTGCATCGATCCCGAAAAACCCGACGGCGACGTCTTTGCCGACGGCGCGTCGATGACCCTCGCGATCGCCGAAGAGCCGACTCGCACGATCGAGGTCGACCTTTCGGGGCTTGACAAGAACATCTCCCTTCTCGACGTGTTCGACAAGGAGGACATCGACTACGTCGCCGAAAGCGGCATGCTCTACAAGGTCGGTTCACTTGCGCCGACCGCGCCCGAGTACATCTACCTCTACACTTCCGTCACGGCGGACTTCGACGTGTCGCAATATGCGACGACGATCGACTTTGACGGCAAGACTCTGACAAACTCCGGCGTCGGCGCGGCGGACATGACCGTCGAGGACGGCTGCGTCATCTACGTCGGCACGATCGTCTATTGATGAACGGCAGCGGCAAAACGCTCAAGGGCGCACGCTTTGTCGCCTACACCGCGCTCGCGGCGGCTTCGCTGACCGCGGGCAAGTTCGTGCTTTCGGCGATCCCCAATGTCGAGATCGTCACGCTGCTGTGCGCCGTATACGGCTTTGTGCTGGGCGCGCAGGGGGTGCTGGCGACCTGCATCTTCGTCGCATGTGAAACGCTGATCTACGGCTTGGGTCCGTGGGTGATCTCCTATGCGATACATTGGCCTGCGGTCGCGCTCGTGTTTTGGCTGCTGTCGCGATTCATCAAGCCGTCGCGCGTCATCCCGACCATAGTTGCGGTGATCATGACGACGAGTTTCGGGGTGCTGACCGCACTCGTCGATGTCGGACTTTTCAGCGGCTTTTGGGACGACTTCGGGCAGCGCTTCGCGATCTACTACGCCCGCGGGGCGGTCTTTTACGTCACCCAGATCGTCTGCAACGCCGTCGTATTCCCTCTCCTCTTCAAGCCGGCGGCAAACTTTTTGTTGCGCTGCTTTGAGGGGCAACCCAAAAATTGACGTTGCGAATCAAACCGCGCACGTTTGCTTGCAAACAGTGCGCGGCTTTTCATACTTGCTATTTGGGTTTTGCTGCGTGGCGGCGGTTGAGACAATCTGCCCGTCACGATCGTTTCGGCTTTGTGTTTTGTGTTTCTATGTATGCGCCGAGCCAAAACTGCGGTTTTGGCTCGACGAGTTATCGTATGTCCGAAAAACACAAAGCGGAACGGCTAAGAATCGTAATCATATGCGATCTTGTTGACTTTCTCGCCGAGCAGATTGACGATAAAGCCGTTCTCGACCTTGCACGGCCACGCCGGATTTTTGAGCGGCAATGCGTCCAAAATCATCTCATCCGTCGCGTGATAATCTATAACAAGTTCAAGGTCTTTGACCTTGACAGCCGCGCTGGCGTCATCCATCCCGGTCACAGGGTCTTCACGATGGAACTCAAAGGCGCCGTATCTTATCTCGGGCAACAAGATGTGCCCTTCGTCCCCTCGCTTGATGCCGTATTCTTCGTAATCGTCGCTGATCACCCTCACTCTGTCAAAGTATTTCATGCTTCCTTCTCCTTCCAGCCGGCAAACGGCGTTGCATTTTTGAGTTTGCCGTGCGGATATGCTATCCATCCGGTATAAAATTCATATATGTGCCCGACTTTTTCCCTTTTGCCGGGCAATGCAATTTCGATATCGATATGTTGTCCATTGCAATTCAGTACATCTAACTCATAATCCCCCTCTGCGTATCTTGCCAACGCATTTGCGGCGATTGCGTTATAGACTTCTAGCGCGTCTTCGATGGTGTACCCCATGCTCTCGATCAAACCCGCTTTGCTTGGGTGCACAAACAGGTAGTGAGTGATCTTTCGCATATCAAAGTCCAATGTGGCGTTGAGCTCTTGCTCTTGCATATGTTCGCATTTGCAATGAAGATGCCTTGACAGGCGAGGTCGGTTTGCAAGATGAAAGACCGTATCGTTGAGCGCAACGCAAATTGCGCAAGTACGAGTCTTCGGGTCGGGCTTTGCCACCCCGTTACATGTGTCCAAGTTCTCTTTGCTTATGTTGAAGCGCTTTACCCAAAGTCCTCCGTATTTATCGGTTTTTGTCCTAAACAGCCCAAATAAGTTTTCAAAGACGTCCGTTATCATGGCTCGTCACCTCCTTCACCTCGATTATAACACAGAATTTCGCCAAGTCAAGGATACGCGCCGCTTTTTTTGCGGTGAAAATTCAAGATGTCAATGTTCATCGAGGTTTTCGGGCGAAAAAAGTTGAAAAATATGTTCGGTTGCCGAACCGTTTCGGCGCAACTTATCCGGCGGTGTTACGAAAAATTTGCGTTTTTATGGAAAATTCCCGTACGATCAGATGTCTCCGGCTCTCAAACGGCGCTATGGCGACGTGGAAACGGATGCGCAAATTCGGTGCAAAATGCGATCGCCCTCGCCGAAAAACCAGTCAAAATCGGCACTCGATGCCGCTCAAAACCGAGAAACGCACAAATACGAATATCAAGCGGAAAAAATCGCTTGACAAACACCCTGTCGTATGCAATAATAATTTTACCGTTTTGTTATATGGCAAAATCTTATAATATGACAACGGTTGTCAAGTTATGATAAAGTTTGATGGACGCTTCGGCGTTTTCATCACTCTCTGCAGTTGCGCGCTCCTGTCTTGCGATGTGGGGTGCGCAATTTTTTGCGCATCCGCTTTTTTAGGGGCAACCCGAAAATTACGCTTCGAATCGCAACGGCGGTGATTGCAAATGCAATCGTCGCCGTTACTCATACTCGCTATTTTCGGTTTTCCCCTAAAATACCCCTTCCCACGCGGTACGCTCGCTCACCGCTCACGACCGCGCAAGGGGCGGCTATCAAAGAGCGCGGTCATTTGACAGCCGCATTACTGTATCGCGCGGGAAGCGCGGTTCCGCGCGATGCGAAGCGCAACCTTGTCAATATAATGCAACTTGACGTTTTGATTTTGATATACGGATAAAGCGTAGATATTCAACTATGCTGCCTCCACGAGACATTTTCTGTTCCGCGCTCGCTTTGCGGCGCGGCTCAGGTCACGCCTTGAGCAATTCTTTTGCGTCCTTTTGCGCCTCTCGGAACGCTCGCGTACCATTGAGGTACGCGTCACAACCCTTTCGGCGCAAAATTTACACAAAATCTTTCGCTCAATGCTTCGTGATTACGTTTATCTAATCGGTTCTTTGCAAACCCAAATATGATAAGTATCCATCTCGCCCAAGCGCGGTTGGGCGAGATGTAATCGTAACCTTATACACAGAAAGCAACTTCTCGTTTAGACTTTTGGTATGCGGATCAAGCATAGATACTCAACTCTGCCGCCTCCACGAGGCTTTTCTGTTCCGAGCCAATTTACTTGCTTGTCTGTCACTTACAAAACACAAATCAGACCGCGCCGCGCGTATGTGGGCAAGTCGACATAAAAATATCCGACGGCATTTTGCCGTTACACAGCTATCAAAGAACCGATTAGATAAACGCAACCAAGCAGCTTTAAGTGAGCGACTTGGCGCAGATTTGCGCCGATAGGGTTGCGAGCTGTACCTCAATGGTACGCGAACGTTCCGAGAGGCACAAAGATGCCCAAACGAGCCGCTTAAAGCGGTGAAACAGTCCGCGCCCCAAAGGGAGCGCGGAACTGAAATGGTCAATACCCTCTGCGGTCTTAGCCGCACGCCGACGCGTCTAAATTCTTAAAACATGCTCCTTGCCTGCCTGTCATTGAACAAAGCCCAAAAATAGACCGCGCAACGGGCAGGTGAGCAAGCCGACAAAAAACCGGCGGATGTTTTCCGTCGGTTTGTTTGTCGGTGCTCGCAGTTGAGGCGAGCGTATTTTGCGCAGGGGCGAACCGTTGACCGCGAAGGTCAATACCCTTGGGTCTTAGCGAGCGGCGGGGTGAAGCCCCTGCGTAAAAGCCGCCGCCTCAACCTTGCTCACCTGCCCGCTTGCGCGGTCTTACGTAGAGTGGCGCAGATTTGCGCCGCAAAGGTTGCGAGAGGGGCGGCCCAACCGGACTTGCGTCCGTGACCGCCCCCCGAGACGTTCTTGTAGGCGCAAAGGTGCGCCGCTATACGCGGTTTTACTCTGCGACGTAAGGCAACAGCCCCATATACCTCGCTCTCTTGATCGCCTGTGCGAGCATTCTTTGGTGCTTCGCGCAGACGCCGCTCATGCGCTTGGGGATGATCTTGCCCTTTTCGGTGATGTACTTGCGGAGTTTCGCGACGTCCTTGTAGTCGATCTCCTCTGCCTTGTCGACGCAGAAGTTGCAGACCTTTTTGCGCGGAACTCTCTTGATGGGTCTTTTGACAGTAGCTTTTTCTTCGCTCATTGTAGTTCTCCTTGATTAATCAAAACGGAAGGTCCTCTTCGGGGGTGTCCATCCTTTCGAGCTTGGGAGCGGGAGCTTCTTCTCTCCTCGGAGCGGGAGCGGCGTTTTCGCCCTCGCCTCTCGGGGACGAGAGGAACTCGACCTCGTCGGCGGTGACCTCGACAGCGGTGCGTTTTACGCCGTCGTTGCCCTCGTAGTTGCGGATCTGGATGCTGCCGACCACGCACACTTTCCTGCCCTTGGTCAAGATCTTGCCGCAATTTTCGCCCAGCGTTCTCCAAGCTATGACGTTGAAGTAGTCGGCTTCGTTGTTCTCTCTGCCGAAACGTCTGTTGACCGCGATCGAAAACCTGCACATAAAGATACCGGAAGAGGTGGTGCTGGTCTCGGGATCGCGGGTAAGGTTGCCGATCAAAATAACTTTGTTCATCGTAGTGTCCTCACTTCTTGATGATCATGATCCTGACGATCTCGTCCATAATGCGGCTGAGACGGTTGATCTCGGCGGGAACGGTCGCAGGAGCGGTGAACGTCATCAACACATAGTAGCCTTCGGACTTGAACTTGATGTCGTAGGCGTACTTGCGCGTACCCCATTTGTCCAGAGAGACGACTTCGCCGCCGGCGGTGGTGACGACGGCGCTGAGCCTGTCGATGACCGCCTGCTTTTCATCTTCGGACAAATCGTTGTCGATGATGTACAAAAGCTCGTACTTGTTCATATAAACCTCCTTTTGGTCTGATGTCTCCGCCACTTGACGGCGGAGCAAGGATCGATTTTTTCAAATCGCTTGATTACTATACCACAACGGCGCGCGGATGTAAAGCGTTTTGACCTGCGCAAACGCGGAATTTTTGACTATACCGTCAATTCAACGTATGCGCGGCGAGCCACTCGGCATATTTGCCCCATGCTGCCGCGCTTTGGTGCGTGACGTCCGCCTTGCCGACAAACTCGAACAGGCGGAGCACCGCGATGAGCTTGCGGAAGTTGTCTGTGTCGAGAACGGCGTCGGCGTAGCCCACCAATTGGGTGTTGAACACATATCTTTCGATCACGGACTTGATCGAAGCGTTGTCTCTCCAAACGAGCATACCGTCGCTCGACGTATCGCCGTCCGTGACCACATTGCCGTCTCTTGTCGCGAGCCCTTGGACATAGCCGTTGCCCGTACCGGCGTTGCCTTCGCCGACCGCGCCGCCGAGAGTGCCGGAAGCGCCGCCGTAGGCGCGGATCGTCGCGACCGCGTTGCTACTCTCTACGCTCGCAGCAGTCTCAGTTTCGGCATTGTCACGGTTGAACGCTATGCCGACCGCGTCGGTCTTACCGTCCGCGCCGGCGAAGATCAAGCCGTCCGCGACCGCCGTGCCGCCCTTTACCGTGCCGAAGTTGTTGGCGACAAGCCCTGCGAGCACAGCCGCACTCGCGCTCTTCGAACCGCCTGCCAGCGTGCCCTCGAACGTGCAATTTTCGATCGTACCGTGGTTCTCGATCGCGATGCCTGCGGTGACGGTGTTGTCGCCGAACGCGTCGAATACCGAGTCGACGACGGTCAAGTTGCTGACCACGCCGCCCTCGCCTATGCTCTCGATCAGCGCGGACTTGGCGCCCGTGCCCTCGTTGAACTCGAAGATGTTGCTCAGCACATAGCCGCCGCCGTCCAGCGTGCCTGTGAAATCGAGCACGTTGTCCTCGGCGGTGCGCCAAGCGAGCATCGCTCTCTCGCCGCCGAAATCAATGTTGGAAGTCAGCCTGTAATCGAGAGTGTTGTAGTCGGCGGCGCCGTTCTCGTTGCTCTGCAAAGCGCGCCAATCGTCGAGCGAGTCGAGAAGATAGGTCGTCTTGCCGTCTACGATCTCCGGCTCGAAATATCTCAAAGTCAGCATGCCGGACGCGCCGACGATGAAGTTGCCGGTGGAGTCGGTGTCGGTGCCGCCCGATGTGGCGATCTTGAATTGTTGATACTCCTTTACAGCGGCGGAATAGGTGCCGTCGCCGTTGTCGACGAGTTTATCCTCTTCGACGAGCTGCTTAAACATACCGGACACGGCTGCGACCTTGATGCTCTCTGTCTGCGAGACAAGCAGGTCGTACTCCTGTTTCGTCAAGTCGTACTTCTCCGCCGCTTCGTCAAAGCCCATACCCACCGTCGCGGCGCCGCCGTTCGTCGTCGGCTCGACTATCGGATGGTTGTAGGATTGATCCGCGCCGCTTATCGCAACGCCGATGTTGAGGTCGATGGGTTTGATCGCGCCCTCGATCGTATACTTCGCGAGCGTCGACCAATCGAAGTTCTGCGGCACGGCGAGAGTGTCTATCTCCGCGTTCCAGGACGCGTTGGTCAGGTTGAGGTTGCCCGACTGCGGCGCGAAGAGCAGCTTTCCGACGAATTCGGAATCGTTCCAAGTGCCCGTCACGACGAACACTTCGGCAGATCTATAGCCTGTCATGTCGACGCCCTCGACGCCAACTATGTCGGCATAGTCGGTCAACATCGCGTAGGCGCGCATGATCTCGGCGACGGAATAGCCTGCAAGCGGAGTGTCGACGCCGAACGTCGCGTTGTTCTCGCCTATCGTCACCGGCACGAACTTCGCGCCCTCGTCGGTGTCGACGAGACGTACGAAGTTGCCCTGTCCGTCTACGAGAACGGTGCGGACCGCGTTGGCTGCGTTGACGACGGTCACATATTTCGCCTCGTTCGCATTGGCGGTGGCTCGGAAACTTTCATCGACGTGAACGCCGCCCAAAGTCTCCTTGTCGGCGACTGTCGTGTCGGAGAGCCTTGCCGTCGCGTCGGCATTGCCGTCGTAATACTTGTCGGCGTTGACCGTGTCGGCTGTCTTGGGATGGATGATCAGCGCGATGCCGTCCGAGACGGAACCGCCCCCGCCCTCTATCTTGTATGCGACGCGGTTGTCGGTGTCGAAGGTGATGTCGCCGATCGTCGTGCCGCCTCCGCTGATCACGCCCTCGACGAAGGACTTGGAATAGTAGCCGACCGCGGTGCCGCTGACGGTGACTTCCTTTTCTTCGCCGTCCACGGTGAGCTTGACGGTGTACTCTTGCACGGTGCCGTTGTAGATGACCTCTTTGACGGAAGCGGTGCCCTCGGCGACGATCGTGGAGCCGAAGCCGCCCAGCGCGACGACGAACGCGCCCACGCCCTGAGTGGCGGTCACGCTGTCGTATTGTCCGGCGATCGGGCTGTCCGCCGCGAACACGCCTACGACGCGGTTGAGCCCCGTGCCTACGCTGCCGCCGTTCGCGGCGGTCAGGTAGCTGATGCCGTAGCCTTCCCAAATGTACTTGCCCATCCCCGCGATCGCCTCGACGGCGATGACCGCGGTCAAATCGTCTGCATAGACGCGGTAGCCGGACCTATTGGTCTCGCCGGCGGAGCCGAACTCGTTGTGTCTCACTCCGCCCGACGTGAAGTCGCCCTCGGACGTGAAGTAGTATTGAATGAAGCCCTCTTCGTGCGGAGCGAGCAAGCTCAGCGCGATGCCGAGCGCGTCTGCGGTCACGCCGAGATCTGCCGCGGTGTTGACGTAGAGCCCGCTCACGGTGGGCGTGCCGCTGCCGACGACGCCTTTGACGCCCCAAGCCGCCGCGGCGATGACTCCATCGATGGTCAAGCCGTCCGCCTCGCCGACGACCGCGCCGCCGTCCGCTGCCGAGACGGAGCCGCTGCCGTAAGCCGCGACGCGGGTCATAGCGCCGCCGGCGCGCCCCGCAAGTCCGCCGAACGTGCCGCTTGGAGTGGGAGTGACGGTCTCGCCGCTTGTCGAAGTCATATTGACCGCGCCCGAGACGGTCGCCGCGCAATCGGTGATTGTGCCGCCCGCGGCATTGACGCCGGCAAGACCGCCGACATATGCCGCGCCGTCGACGACAAGGCCGCCGACTATCTCGACGCCGACGTTGATCAGCGAGCCGTTGTTGACGCCGACCGCGCCGAAGACGGCGCTGCTCTGCTCAAACGCGAGGTCGCAGCCCATCAATTTGAGGTTGACGTCGCGTATCGTGCCGTTGTTGACCGCGACGAGCGCGCCGTAGGCGTTGTAGCCGCCGCTCTGCACCGCCGCAAGGTCGCTCGGGGTGAGCTGTATCGTATGTCCGTTGCCGTACAGCGTGCCGCCGAAGGTCACGCCCTTGCCCGCGGCGTCAAAACCGTAGATGTCGGCGGTCAAGTAGCCGCTGCCGGAGCCGCCCTTCAAGAACGCGAGCAGTTCGTCGGCAGTCGCGATCGCCGTGCCCGCGGTCTGCGTTGCCTCGGCGAGCTGACCGGGCGCAAGCTCGGACGAAGTCAGCGAGGCGTTGGTGGACGGGATATAATCGCCGCCGTCCGCCGCCGCGCCCTTGAGCACGAACTCGTAGCGGTCGGTCGCAAAGCCGTCCTCGTCATAGCCGTCGACGCCGGTGAAGGAGAAGGTCAGCGAATAGGTCGTGCGACCCATGCCGTCGGTGACCGCGCTCCAGAGGAAGTCGTTGAAGTAGAGCTTGCCGCCTTCGAGCGTGACCGGCGCGGTGTTGAGCTTGACCTCGAACAGCGCGATCAGCGCGGCGTTGAGCAGAGCGACCGCATCGCCCGAAGTGTAGCCGTCCGCGTGCAGCGGCTTGCCGCTCTCCGCAGTCGCGGTAAGCGCCGCGATCGCCGCCGCGTCCGCGCCCGCGCCGGCAAGGAAGTCGAGCCCCGCCATTCCGCCGAAGCCTATCCTGTATTCGCCGAGAGCGCGCTCCGCGGTCAGCACGTTGCCCGTGCCGATCGTCAAATTGTCGATCGTGACCCCGCCGTCCGCGATCGTATAGTTGGCGGCGTTCGTCTTCGGGTTGGCTGCGGTCGAATCAAATGTGACGCCCAGTACCCTCGGAGTGATCGTGACGCCCGAGTAGACGCCGGCAAGCGCGCCTAACGCGCCGCTCGCGTCGCCGACAATCGCGTATTCGCCCTGAACGCCCGTGTCGACGGAGAGCGAGAACGCACCGTCAAAGGTCTTGTCCGTCAAGCTGTCAGCATTGACGGTCAGCGGTTTGGGCGTGATCGTGTAGAGCGTTTGGGCGCCGTAGACTTCGCCGGCGTCGGTATATTCGTAAGAAGTGTAGATGCGCGTGACGACGCCGCTGTCCCAAACATAGTTGGTGTCGTTGAATACGACCCCTGTCAAGCGGAACTCATAGCCGCCTATCGTGCCATCCTCGCCTTTGAGCACGTTGACCGGCAGCGCGTCGCCTTCCAAAGGCATGCCTTCGGCGTCGACAAAGGCTATGCCGCCGCCCTCACCGAGCATGAACTTGCCGTCGTTGAGCAAGATCGCATTGCCGTCCACTCCGTAGAATGTGACCATCGCCCTGTCGAGCGTGGGCAGGGTCGTCGTGCCGTCGTATTCCTTGGTCAATTGCGCGATCACCGCGAACACGTCGTCGAGCTCCTTCGGCACGATCACGAGCGTGCCCGTGTAGTCGCTCATCGAGTAGTTGCCGGCAGAACCGTACGACGAGTCAAGTTCTATCGTCAATGTGTAGGTGCCCACATTGCCGGGGGCTGCATTCCAACGGAGGCGGAATCTCAACGAATCATTCGTCGAAGTTTGGGTGCCGTTCTCTTCGCTGACGCTCGTCTGAGAGAAGGGAGCGGTGACGGTCGCAGAGGATATACCTGCGCCGGGTACGGTGCCCTTGTCTCCGAAGTTGACGACAAAGTCTACCCTGTCGTTGAAAGTCCTGTCGTATTCGCGCTCGTCCTCGATCGGAGCGCCGTTCACCTCGACGCCGGTGATGCCGGTGATGACGAATTTGTCTATCCTGCCGCCGCCCGCAAAGACCGCGTACCACTGCTCGACCTTAGTGAGTTCGCCGCTTTCGGGGTCGGTCACCCAGACGGTCTGAGCCGCCGCAAGAGCGCTGTCAACGCCGTAGTTGCCCGCGCCCATCGCGCCCTCTTCACCTGCTGTCATAACCGCGAAGTAGGTGACGTCGCCGACGATGTAGGGCGTCGAGTTGTCGACGCGCACGAGCACGTTGCGCGTACCTGCGTTGGCGCTGTCATAGTACCAATCGGGTGCGATCGTCTCGCCGTTCACGAAGCCGGTGAATGCCGCGGTCGGAGAGGCGGTAATCGCCGTCGTGCCGTCGTAGGTCTTGACGACCGTGCCGGCGTTGAGAGTGAGCGGCGCGGGCGCGATCGTGAACGGAGCCTCCGCATCGGCGGGGGCGGTCACAGCGACCGCGGCGCCTGAAAGCGTGCCTTGAACAAAGAAGTTGGTCGGAGTGACGCCGTCGGCTCCCAGCACGCGGTAGACGGTCGTGCCGTTCGCAAGCGTGAACGAGACGACGGACACGAGCGCGGACTTGCCTATGCCGATGTTCGCGGTGTCAAACGCGACCGCGATCATGTCGCGCGTCACGGTGATGCCGTCGAGCTCGACGTCTGCCGCAAAGACGGTTTTTTCGGTCAGCGCGGCGGTGCCGTCGTAGGTCTTGGACAATTGCGAGATCGTCAACTCGACCGGTTCGATGTAGTAGATCGCCCTGTCGCCCTCGGCGTGCGGCTCCGTCGGAGTGACGGGCACGTTGACGCCGGACGGCAACTCGAAGTTGCCCATGCCGACGGGTGCGAGCGCAACGCCGTACGCGCCGACGTCTGTCGGCGCCGCTTCGAGCGGAACGCCGTCCGCGCCGAGGAAGATCAATCCCTCCGCAGTCGGAGTCAGCGTGAAGTTGAGCGGAGCGGGCGTCGTGCCGTCCTCTCCCTCCGGGAAGCTGACAGTCATCTCCATAGATATGCCTTCGGGGGGGATGACCACGTCGGCGGTCGCATCGTATGGCTTGGCGAACTTGGGCGACGTGATCGAGATCGCGTCCGCGTCGGCGATGACAAGCCTGCGTATGACCGCGACGTTGTCGACCTGAACGCCGCTCTCCGCCGCGGTGCCTTGGACGCAATAGTTGCCGGCGACGCCGCTCGTTGCGATCATATTGTAAGAAGTGTTTTGCACCGGCAAAGCGGTGATGTTGATGACGACGCTCGTGTTGCCCTGCCCTTCGATGCGCGTGACGCCGTCCGAGGCGTGGGTCGCGTCGGGCGACAGGTAGCTGCCCGTGATCGCGGCGGCGACTTCTTGCGGAGCGGCGGTGATCGTCGCGCCCGTGAACGAAGTCGTGCCGTCATAGGTCTTGTCGACGGAAGTTATCTCGACTGCCGCCGGAGTGATCGCATAGACGGCGGTGTGCTGCGCGCCGATGACGTTGCCGTCCTCATCCGTCTGAGTGGGCGGCGTGCCTGCCGGGAACACGGGGATGACCGCGTCGGTCGGGATCGCGTAGTTGCCGAGCTCTTCGGTGAACGCGGTCGCCCAGACGAGATATTCGTCGACGAACAAGCCGTCAACGCCGGCGATCTGCGCGGCGCGCGACCCCTCGTCGACGCCGTAGAGCAGCGACGTGACGACGATCTTGTCAAATGTTTCCGTAGCCGTCTGATCGTATTTGTCGGTGACGGTGACGGTCAGGACGACTGTCTGATCGCCGACCGCGGGACCTGCGTACCCCTCCTCGCCGTATCTCTTCGAGTAGAGTGCGGCGGTGATGAACACATTGCCGCCGACAAAGCCGGCGTCGGGATTATCGGGGTCTTGCGAGCCGCCGGAGACGGACTGCTTGACGATCTCGAACACGCCGTTCGCCGCACCTTGATCGAGCGTGAAGTAGGCGTTGTCGTTGAGCGAGACGGAGATCGCATATTCGCCGACGCCCGGCAGCTCGGCGTCGCCAGAGATGGTCACCGTGAACGAGAGCGCGGTGATGTCCCCGATCTGCGGCGCACCGCTCGGGACGTCTCCGTCGGCAAAGCCGTATCTCAGATCCAAATCGAACACGACATCGGCAGCCGTATAGGTCGCGCCGGCGCGGTATTCGAAGACGGCGCTTTCCTCCGTCGCGACGCGCATGCTCTTTTCCGCCGCCCCGGACAGCCAGCCGTAGATATAGGTCGTGACCTCGCCGCTTCCTATCGCATACTTGTCGATGACGCCGACGCCTCCGACAACGGAATAGACGTCCTCTCTTGTCGCGCCTTCGATGCAGTGGTTGATCTGCTCGCCGCCTACCATCAGCACGTCATAACTTGTGCCGCCGATGGTGTATCTCCTGATCGGGAACAGCACCTCACCGTTCGTTTGCGGCACGGAGTCGCGGTAGTACGCTTCGCCGACAAAGGAGTTTTCGTTGTAGGCGCTGTCGGCAAAGCCTTCGATCGCGAACTCGGCGACGTTGTCCGCCGTATCGGTCGCGACGGTGTTGTCGAACTCCTTCTCGACGCGGGTGACGTCGAGCGCCTTGGGTGTGACCGCGAAGGAGACGGAAGTTTCTCCGCCTTCGTAAATATAGTTGACATCGTCCTCGGCGGAAAGATCGACACCGACCTCAGCGGTATAGTCGCCGATCGGCAGAGTGCCGTTCATTGAATACGAACCGCCGAGAGTGACGTTGTCGGCATTGCCGAAAGACGTTTTGAGCACAAGCTCGTTTCTGTCTTCATCAAACACGGACGCGGAAATTTGTATGTCTTGACTGCCGCCGTTGTAGACGTAGGAATCGCCGCTGTCCACGATCGCGTCCGCCTTGTCGGAGACGACCTGTTTGTTGACCGTGAACTCAAACTTGAGCTCGCCGCCGGTCGCGCCGAGGCCGTCCGCCCAGGTATAGTCGGGTCCGCCGCCGTCGACTCCGACGATGGTCAAGGTGACGACATAGACGCCGGCGTTGCCGTCGCCGCCGCCGTCGCGGGCGATCGCGACGTCGATGATATCGGCGATGTCGTCCGCATTGCCCCAGCCACTGCCTTTGGACGCGCTGCCCGAGAACTCGTTGCCGTGGCGATAGGTGAACTCGCCGCCGCCGCTCAACGACGCGCCCTCCAAGGTGAAGTCATCATCGCTTATGGTCTGCGTGATCGTGATCGAGAAGTTTTCGCCCTCGATCGTATATTGATAGATCAAGCCGACGCCGTCTATCGTCTTATCGTCGACATAGTAGTTGCCCGGGAAGTTGTCGCCTTCATTGGAGTTGGGGCTCGATGCGCTCTCGTATTCGCTCGCCTGCAAAATGTTGTAGGTCTTGTCGCCGACCACAAGGCTGCCGACGTCCATCGTGACCTGTTTGTTTTCGCCGACGCGGGCGTTGACGAACTCGCCGCCCACTTGCAGCATATCCCCCAGCAAGCCGTTGATGACGATCGTCGTGTTGTAGGGCGCGTTGTAATCGAAATACTTGCGGCCGCTGTACAGCATCGTGACCGAGGCGATCTCGACCTTGACGGGTGTGATGCCGCCTACGGCGGGAGAAACGTCTTTGACGAAGTAGTTGAGGTTGCCGTCGTCGCCGTCGACGGCAAGCACGTCGTAATCGACGCCGCCGATGTCGACCCGGGTCGTGTCAAGCTCGAAATCTTTGCCGTCGCCCGCGGTCAGATAGTCGCGGAACTCGCCGAGGAACACGATGCCCTCGTCCGCGGCGATCGGAGCGTTGTCGGAAACATATGTGAACACCGTGCCGTCCGTCCGAACCGCGGTGCCGTCGTATTGCTTGACGATCGATTTGAACTCTATCAGTTTGGGCGTGATGTACAGGCGCGCGTCCGTTATATCTATATCGAACGAAGTGACGCCATTCGGCAGCGTATAGTTGTTGGACTCAAAGTCGGAGACGGTCACCGTGAGCGTATAGCCGTCTTTGCTGACGTCGATCGCGTCGCCGTTGATGGTATAGGTGAGCTTGTAGGTCGCGTCATCCGCAGTCAATATATGACCGTTGCGATCGGTCGCGGTCAATGTGCCGTCGAACAGGTCGGCGGTTGCGTCGGGCTTTGTGCCGTCATAGATGCGGAAGATGTCCTTCATCGAGTAGACGAACGACGTCTCTTGAATGACGATCTCGGTGATGATGAGCGTGCCGATGTTCAGCGGCGAGGGCTCCAAGACATAGTTGCCGTTTGTCGAAACAAGGGTGATCGTCGTCTCGTATTCGCCCTTGTCCCTGACAGACTCCGCCCCTCCGAACAGATAGGACAGCGTCACGCGGTCGTCGTCGGCGAGCATTCCGGAGATCTCGCCGTTGCGGTCGAAAGTCGTGCTGCCCGATGCGGCGCCGGCGATGTTCACGGTCGACCCCTCGAACGCCGCCTCGGTATAGTTGTAGTCGTGGCGGTATTGCACCTGTCTTTCGTTGGCGTCCGTCCAGCGCCATTCGTCGCCCGCGCCGTCCGTGACCAAGAATGTGAAGTCGTCCAAAGTGAGCTTGTAGGGCGTGATCGTGGAGTTAGAGCCGGTGAAGCTGACGGTACCGCTGTTGTAATAGCCACCGATGTTTGCGGCGACTGTCTCTCCGTCCGAAAGCCGCTGTCTGACCACCGCGAAGTTGGTCGCGTTGCCGTCCGGGTCGCTGATGAGCATGATCTTGTGCGCCGAGACGGTCGCGCTCGTTCCGCTGCCGTTGACCGTGCGGAAGTACATCGCGTGGGAGTCGTCGGCGGTGAACCTCTGTTCGCCCTGATCCTTGCCGGCGAACGAACCTCCGATCAAGAACCCTTCGGGCGGTTTTTCCGGCGAGGCGGTGTAGGTGAACACGGTGGCGTCCGTCACCTCGTCGGTGCCGTCATAGACCTTGGTCACGCTGACGCCGCTGATCCCGGACGGCAGGATCGCGGTGTAGAAGTCGTAATAGTCCGTGCCGACGCCGAACATGACGGTGCGCTGCGACGTGTTGACTTTGAGCCCGGTGTCCGCGCCCGTTTCGTCCTCGAACAGCAAGCGTATGTAGTACTCCCCCGCGTCGCGCGGCGCGCCGGGAAGCCTGTCGGGCGGTTGCAGATTGCCGTGCTCGTCCGCAACGAGCTTGTAGAAATCGAACATGTTCTCGGCAAGCACGGCGGGATCGTCAAGCACCTTGATCGTGGGATCGGTGTAGCTGACATAGTACAGCGTCGGCAAATTGAGCTCCGAGCCGTTGTAGACGTACGGCTGCGTGTCGTAGTAGGTCAGCGATTGGACGACGGTCTCTCCGTTCTCGTCCTCGCCGACCTTCATCACCGTGTCGTAACGCTCGAGGTCGGGCGCGATCGCGACGGCGGAGCCGACCCAATAGGTGATCCTGATGTTGACGCTGTCGTTGTCGCGGCGCATCGTGCGGTCGAACTTGTTGTTTGCCATCGCCTCCTCGAGCGAGTTGACGGTGTTGTAGTAGTCGGTGGTATTTGATGTGTCCGGGATGCCCGATTCGGGAGTATAGTCCCACTCCTCCTCGATCGACCATATGAATTGCGCGAGGTTTTCGTCGGTGTACAGCTTGAAGTCGAGCCTGATGTCCGAGGTGATTTCGTCCGTCTCGAACGACATCGAAGCGACGGTGTTGGGGTCGTTCATATCCAGCTCGCGCTCCTCGCTCTCCCCGAAGGCGACTTCGTAGATGTAGACGTTGTTGGGAGCGTATTGGTAGGAGTAGTCGAGCGGAGTGCTGATGTTTGCAAATCTGCCCGACGTCCTCGCCCCGACCATATCGTGCGATTTGTTGTCATCCGCTTGGGTGTCGGGATAGAGTTCTACTATCTTATGATAATGCGAGCGAGTGATGTCGCCGTAGTAAGTCGGCTGTCCGTTGGCGTCCAAGTCGGTCTTGTAAAGTTGGAAGCCCCAGTTTTTGTTTTCGTCGACGACGGTCTTCACGCCTTTGAAAATCGACTTGTTGACTTCGCTGTCGGCGGAATGATAGTTGTTGTAATTTTCAAAGGTGAAGTCTGCGCCCTGCACGACCTCGTCGTTGACGCGGTGAGCGACCGGCACGAGTTCGTCGCCGTAAGAATTGTTGTCGCTGTTGCCGTTGGGCCCGTTTTTGTTGACGGGCGCATAGATCGCGTCCCATTCGGGGTGCTCGTTGAGCAACTTGATGGATTGCGAGACGACGTAGTCGTACTTGTTGCGGAACGACTCGTTTGTCGCGCGAGCAGCAACGGAGTCGCCATACCACCAATTGTCGCGGTGATAGGTCGCATAGTTTTCGACGCCGTACATAAAGTAGACGTTTTGGATGGTGTCTGTTTGAGAGACGCCGATCATTTGACCGCCAAGCGAATAGTTCCAATGGTTGGCGTCGTAATAGTCAGCAGGCGAACCGCCGACACCGCTGGAATAGCGCGCGTTGTACTCGACATTGCCGTTCCAATTGCAGATGACGCCGTTGACGTAACCGAAGTTGTCCTGCGTATGACCGACCTCGATGATGGGGTTGAACACGGGATAGACCGCGTTCATTCCGACGATGATGCCCGCAACGCCCACCATATAGGACGAGTTCCAAATGTTGTCGCGACCCTCGAACGACGCCAAAGCCTTGACGTCGCCTTCGCCGTTGAGGATGACGTTGTAGATCTCTCCGCCGTCGAGCATCCAGCCGACGAGACCGCCGCTGTAAGAAGTGACGCTCGTGTACATACCGATCCAAGTGTATGTCGGGAACTCGTTGTCGACCGTGATCATCGAGCCGCTTTCCAAGGTGAGCGTGCTGTTGCGGATATACGCGGTGTTTGCCGAACGCGCTTCGTACTTGAACATCATTCCGGCATAGCCGCCTACCGTAGCGACCGAATTGATCCTCGCGCCTGCCTCACCATAATCTGTATTGTTGGTCTTGCCTTTGGTCGAACAGTTGTCTCTGAATGCTCGGAAAGTTGCGTTAGCGCCGAGCGTAAGCGAACAATTTTCGATCGTGCCGGCGTTGACCGCGGTGACGATGCCGGCGACCATAAGCGAGCCGTAGTTATCGTTGAATACGGTGACGCTGTTTTTCAGCACGAAGTTGATGTTGGCGATCGTGCCGAGGTTGCGGCCCATAAACAAGCCGCCGATCGTCGCGCCGACTCTTGCCTCTGTGTTGGTCATTTGATCGAGCGTCGTCGCATCGAAGTGGCTGGAGCCTTGATCGGTGGTGACATAGTCTCCACCCGTTGTCCCCGCTTCCTTACCTCCGCTGACATAGCTGCGCACGTTCTCCTGCTCGGAGACGAGATTGCCGACGGCATACTCCTCGGCAGGACCGCTGTCCGACGCATTGTTGTCTCTGTCCGACCACATCTGATGTGCGGTGACTTGACCGCTCGCGATCAAAGTGACCGTGAATCCCTGCCCGTCGAGCGTCTTGTGAGACGGCATCGTGACCGCGGTCGCACCGAAGTCGACCTCAATATTATTCGCCAAGACGCCGATGTCGGCGTTTTTGAGTTCGTTGTATCTGGCTTCGGTCTTCGCAAGCCCGTACTGCCCGGCGGCGTATGTGCCCGTCCTGTCCGTGCCGCCGTCGGTCAACGCCGACGCCGCCGTGGACGCAGTCTTGTTGGAAACGGTATTCCTGCCTTCGGTGATGAAGGTCATCAACTCCGCCTGATTGTAGATGTAGACCTCGTTGAACCAGAAGCGGATGACATAGACGCCGTGCGAATAGTCCGCATTTGTGAAACTCGTCAATCTGTCTGCGACGTCTACGATCGCGGATGCCTCGACCGCGGCGCCGCTGCCAAAGTCGTGGTATATCTTCAGGCGCGTGATGCCGCCTTCGCCCTCGACCGCCGCGCCGCCCTCGCCTGTCTTGCCGTTGAAGTAGGCGGTGAAGGACTCGTAATCGATCGCACCTGTGATGTTGGTGACGGTGAACTTCAATTTGCCGACGTCCGTCCACTCGGCGTCGATCTCGTTGTTGGTCTCGCCCGAATAGCGGTTGTTGGTCACCCAAAGGCGCATGCCGCTCTTTGCAAGTCCCTCGTGGTAGCCGTCCACGTCCGCCGCCGCGTAGCCGTACACCGCAAGCTCGGTGCGCTCGTTGAACACGGTGGAGACGTTGCCGATGTAGGCGCTGCTCGCCCACGGCGCGTCGCCGTAGTAGTTGACCTTCCAGACGACGTTTTTGAGCTTGGTCGTGTCGATGTTTGTCGTGACCGTCGTGCCGTCCGCCCCGACGGTGACGCCGTCAAAGAGCCTGCCGGTGATCAGACCGACCTTGGAACCGTTGACCGCGCGCAGATAGCCCTCGAAGTCGACATAAATGCTGTCGAGCGTCGACGGATTGATGCGTTTGTAGGTGTTCGTCGCGATGGACGTGTCCTGCGCCCAGTTGGACGCAAGTCCGATCGCGCCGCCGCTGTAAAGGTCGACCGAGGAAGATTGCTGCGCGCTGTTTTCGTCGATGCCGTTGTACAGATAGCCGACGCCCTTGACGACGGCGCGCTCGATCGTCGCGCCGTTGGCGACGCCGACGAGGTTGCCGAGAGCGGCGGTGCCGTTCTGACGAGTGCCGCCCACCAGCATACGGGACAGGTATTCGGTGTCTATGCGCGCGTCGGACATCACGCCGCGCAGATCGCCGACGATGCCGCCCAAAGCCGCGAAGTTGTGGGGCGCGTCTATGTCGATGAAGCTGTACGCCTTCATCACCACTTCCAGCCCGTCGGCGGAAGTGTCGTTGTCCTCGTTGCTGACCATACCTATCCAGCCGCCCACAGATATGCGGTTGAGCCCCGTCGACGAAGTGACGGCGATGCCGTCCCCGTCCCCGAAGGTCATCGTACCCGCGCCCCCGATCGAGGAATCGGCGCCTATCTGCGCGCCGACCATACCGCCGACGACAAGGTCTTTGTCCTCATAGCCGCCCGTCACTTCGATCGTGGTGACGCGGTCGTATGACAGAGCGTTGACGCCGCTGATCGTGCCCGCGTTGACGCCGACCAACATGCCGAAAATGACGCCGGCATAACCGTTGTAAGAGCCAGGCACGCCCTGCTTATCGGACGGATAGGCGTGCTCGGCGGTCTCCATGACCGTCGCGTAATCGATAGTGATGTCGCCGCCGCCCGAAGTGCCGTTGCTGATGATGACGTTGACGTTGCTGACTACGCCGTTGTTGACGGCGAGGAACATACCGCGCGCGGCATACAGACCGCTGTTGACGACCTCTGTCGAGCCGTCGCCGCTCTCTTCGCGCCAGATCATCTCCTGCGGCGCGATGTTGGAACCCATCGCGCCCGCTACCGTGACCTTGTAGCCCAAACCGGAGTTGCCTTCCAGCGTCCTGCCCGCGCCCCACACAAAGCCCGTCGCCGTATCATAGAGGAAGATGTTTTTGTCCTGCGTGGAAAATTCGTTCGACTGGGTCAGGCTGACCGTCTGCGCGCCGGCGTACCAGCCGTAGTACCTGGATCTGCTCTGTGCATAGTTCGAATCGTCCGTCACGAGCGAATCGGCATAGGGCACGCCCGCCAGCGCGGAGCGCAGCGTATACTCGTCGCGGTTGTTGTCGTTGGTGTAGACATAGACCGAAGAGGACAGCGTATATTCCGTTATCGTACCGTCGGTCACCGCGACCGTCACCGCGTCTGCGGAGCCGAAGTTCCAGCTGCGCACAAATACCGGCGCCTGACCGGAAACGGTCATGCCGGAGGGATTGACGGCGAGATAGTCGACGTCGTTGCCGGACATGTCCACGATGCGATAGCCGCCGCCGAGCGTGCCCGTCGGCGAGCCGCCGTAGGCGTTCTCGGCGCTGTATTCTTTGCCGTCGTGGACGGCGAACACCGCGTCGTTCACGGTCACGCCGCCCTCGCTGTAGCCGCTCCACCAGCCGTAATCGCCCGTCGTCGTGCGGTTGTAGAGCCCGCCGGCGAGCATCGCCTTGACGTCCGTCAAAGTCGGAGCGCTGTCTGCCTCGCCGACCGCGCCGCCCATGCGTATCGTGCCCGTGCCCTGCACCGCCAACGCGCCGAGACCGGAGACGGTCGCAGAGCTCGCAGTGCCGCCGGTGATCCTGCCGATCAAGCCTCCGACGTCATTGAGCCCGGAATCGCCGCCGGTCACATCGACGTCGACGTTGAAGACCGCCCCCAAGGAAGAAGCCGTCCCTCCCGCCATCGCGCCGATCGCGCCGCCGAAGATGTTGTCCGTACCGCCGAGAGAGACGGTGTATCTGTTGTTGTAGATGTCACCGTCAAGCAACGAGTAGTAGGTCTGCCCGCCGTAGCCGAATGTCGCGGAAGAGTTTTGAATGTTTTGGTTGTCATGCGCATAGCCGACAAGACCGCCGAAGTAATCGGCGGAGCCCGTCATCGAGACGGAACCGACCCAAGTCGCATGCGCATTGGTCAACGGTGCGGCATAGTTGACGCCGACCATACCGAGATAGCCGTTGGAGTACGAGCCGTCCAAAGTCACCGCGCCTGTCATCGTAAAGTTATCCACGCCCATTGCGGACGGGTAGCTGTTGACGCCGACCATACCATAGACGTTGTAGCCGCTTGCCGAAGTGACGGTGACATCTCCTGTCACGGTGACGACGGTGTTGTTGATCGTGCCGCGATTGAGACCCGCGACCACGCCGTAAACGACATTGTCGCCGTTGAGGTCGCGGTTGCCGCTGACCTCGATCGTGACGTTGTCTATCGTGGCATTGTTGATCGCGACGAGGTCGCCGTAATAGTTGTGCTCGGAGCCGTAAGCGGTACTGACGGCGCCGCCATTCAATGTGCCGCCGAAGTAGCCGGCTATCGTGATCTTCTTGCCATTGCCTTTGAGCTCGGTCTTGGGAGCCTCGAACACCGCGCCGTTGACGCTCGCGTTGACATTGACATCCGCGGTCAAGATCGCCGAAGTCGCGCCCGCGGCGATCGCGTTGTGCGTGCCGTATGTTGCCGCCGGCGTCTCGCCCGACAGGAAGTGACGGAGAGGATGATCCGCGGCGGCGCCGTCAAAGATCTTTGCCTCATAGTCATAGTAAAGCGCGATGGTCTGCGCGTAGTTGCCTTCGTTGGCGGCGTTCCCCGCCGTCAAGATCGTGCTCGGCAACGAGACGTTTTGCCTGCTCGCCGACAAGTTCGGGGTAAAGGACACCCCGGACGAGGGAGCCGCCATGTTGCGATATTGCAATGTGATCGAGTTGACGGTGTTGACATAGGTCGAATTGTTGTAGATGTCCGAGTCAAAGTAGACGGACGCCGTGCTATATTCAAAATTCAAGTCGCCGTTCCAATTGCTGACTGCGGCGGAAGCATAGTTCTTGGACGCGTCCGCGGCGATGATGTTGGCGCCGCCGACGAGATCGGTCGCGACATAGCCCTCCGAAGAGCCGACCCTGCCCAAAAGGGACGGCGTGCCCGTCGCGCCCGTGAACCAGCCGATCTCGGAAGAAGTCTCGGGCATGAGCACGAGCATGCCGGTGATCGCCGGGTTGGACGCGCTCTCGGTCGCATTGACCGCGACCGCGCCGGCAAGGAAGCCGGAATAGGCGTTCGCCGTCGCGACGTGACGTTTGCCCGTGTAGAGCCAATTGCGGAAAGGCGAAACGTGCGCGCCGTTTTCGATCAACGTGCTGTCGACCGTCAAATCAACGACCTTGCGCGTGGCGTCGAAGCTGTTTTCGCCCAAGCCCAACACGCCGCCGACATACGCCTCGCCGCCCGAAGCGGTGATCGTACAGCCGTCGCCGTCCGCCTTGACGTTCCAGATCTTGCCGTCGCCGCTGTTGAGACCGACAACGCCGCCGACAAATGTGCCCGACTGCGCGCTGCCGTAAAACTCGCTCCAAGTGATGACGTGAACGGTGTTGATCGTGCCGAGATTGATGCCGGCAACGCCGCCGAGCGCGAGATAGGCTCCGTTTGTCGTCACACGCGTCCTCAACGCCGTGTTGCTGACATCGTTCAACTTGACGTCGTTGAGAGTGCCTTTGTTGACGCCGACGATGTTGCCGTAAGCGACGTTGCCGCTCACGCCGGAGATGTCCCCTCTGCCGCCTTGACCTTCAAAGCGGACGTTGACATCGACGAGCGTGCCGTTGTTGATCGAGACGAGGTCGCCGTAGGCGTTGAACGTCATCCCGCCGACCTCTTGAGTGGCGGAACTCGACACTCTTGCACCGACGCTGTTGATGATGAGCGAATGCCCTTGTCCGTCAAAGGTCTTCCAATCCGGGAAGACGCGGCTGCCCGACGGCACAAGCTCGCCGGAGACGGTGTTGTCCGCGGTCAGCACAGCGGCGTTGGCGTACGCGTAGCCGAAGCCGCTGCCCGAGTTGACCCCGAAGAAGGCGTCGAGCGAAGCGGCGTCGGGCAAGGTCGTGCAAGTCAATGCGTAACGATATTCCAAATCGATGTTGCCGCCCGTGCTGTAGACAGGCAGACGCAACAGATGACTGTCGCCGAGATCGTCGCCGTAGATGTTGTCGGAACCCTTGTAACTTGTGCGCGTTCCGCCGGCATAGCCCTCGAATTGATAGATATTGTGCGGTCTGCCGTTAAGGTCGGCAATACCGTTGAGATCAATGTTTTGCAAAAGTCCGGCATACGCCACACCATCCACGACTTCGCCGCTCCAAATATACGTCGCCGTCGCCCCTTGTGTGAGGATATTAGTGTTGTTTCCAGCCTTGATTTGCCCGTCAAAGCGCGCAGTCGGAGCGTTGACGGTCTTGATATAGTTATTGCTGCCGTCACCGTAACCGAACAACGGCACGGCTCTATTCCCCGATGCGGTATTGATGTTTACGGTGTACTTACTTTTATCTCCGTCGCTGAATGCGTCAAGCGCCCACGGATTGTAGTTCCACCTGCCCGAACCGAAATTGGTGTTGTAGACGTTGATGTAGTTTGCAAGCGTAGTGTTGGTCGCGGAAGTGCCGAGACGTCCGCCGATAATACCGACATAGGTGCCCACGGCATACCATGCTTGACCATTGATGGCCCTTCCAAAGTCGGATACCATGCTTGTTGTAGCATTTGTCGCATACGATTCGGAAGCAAATGAGAAATTGCCGTGCCAACTCAAAGTCAAGTTGTTGATCGTCCCGGGTCGGATCGTCCAATCGACGCCGGCATTGTATGCCCCCGAGAGTTTGTATGTGGCGTTGGTCGCGGTCGCGTTGCCGAGCCCTACGACCAAACCGGAATAGCTCGTTTGATTGTGCCACGCGTCATTGTAGACCCAACAACTGCCGCCATAAGCGTTGATGCCGCTGATCGTGCCGCCGTCATTGATGCCGGCAACGCCGCCGACCGAACTGCTTTCCGTAGAAAGCGAAAGGACGCGTCCATAACCACTCACACCACTGGTTCTGAGTTGAATTTGACTACGAAATATGCCAATATCCGCATTGAGCGAAACGCTGCTGCCCAATATGTTGCCCGCATTGTAGCCGGCAATACCTCCGACCGCCGTCATGCCTTGATAGGAAACCTTTTGAATGTTGGATTCACCTACGACCGCATACGGGCTGGGAACGATGCCGAATTTGTCGTTGACGGTGACGGAACAGTTGATGATGCTGCCCGCATTATATCCGGAGATCACGCCCATCGCAACATGTCCGTCCTCTCTCATGGTCACGATATGGTCTTTCCTATCGGCGCTGTTTCCGTTCATGACCACTTTGAGATTTTTGATCGTGCCATAGTTTGCGGAAGCAAGATCGCTGACGCCGTATGCCTTTTGCCCTCCCGGCAACGTGACTTTTGCGCTTTCGGAATTGTCTCCGTAGTTGCCCCACCATTGCTCAAATTGCGCGGCGCTTTTAACTATATGCGTACCTGTCCATTGCGAATTATAGACAGAGTCGAGATTGTCTCTGTCGTTCACAATCGTGATGGTCTTGCCTCTGCCGTCCAAGGTCTGATTGCTTTCGATTACCCTGTTCGTATACGGCCATGAGCGCAATTCGATGTTTGTTGTGAGATAGCCGTATGACGCTGTGCCGTTGATGAATGAAATCAATTGATCGGCATTTGAAATTGCGGTCGCTCCGCTCGGAACCGTGTCCTCGACCGGGTCGCCGTAATCGAGAGGGAACGTCGTCGCGCTCTCGCCGCTCGGGACCTCTTCGGGCGTGAGCGTGACTTGCGTGCGCGTATAGAAAATCGCCGCAAAGACGCACGCAAGCGCCACCGCCAAAACGGTGAATGCCGCGATCAATTTTGTCCTTGTCGACGAATGTGTCATAACTTCCCTTTCCCTTTTCCCTTTATGTTCAGGCGCTCTCGCCCGATGTCGTCTTCTCTACACCCACGCGCACCGTGAGCGTCGCGCCCTTCAGCTCGGGCGGAGCCAGCTCCTCGCTGAGGTCGAGCATCACGTCGAGGGTCACCTTCCCCGTCGCGCCCGGAGCAATGTCCGGCAACTCGTATTCCGCCGCGCCCCATTCGGGCGGCTGCCCCCCGGCGTAGAGCCTGCATTTGATGTGCGATTTGACGTAGTTCTGCACGTCCTCGCCGACGCCCGTCCACGCGTAGGAGTCGGACACCCTCAGCGTGATCGACTCCGCGCCCTCGACCGCAACGGTATATTCGATGGTCACGGACGCGTACTTCTTTTCGCCGGAAACGCCGCCGCTGTTGTCCGAAACGGGAGTTTGCGGCGAAAGCTGTGCCGTGCCGACCGCCTCGCCGAGGCTGATCGAAAAGTCGTCGTTGGCGCCGATCGTGACGACGGTCTTGTCGGGTACGTTGGAGAAAAATGCAAATGTCGAGGCAACGATGACCACGGCGATGACTATCGCCATGAAAACAGTGGTCAATGCCAAACCCTTTCTCATCTCACAATTCTCCCTGATCCGCCTTATCAACGCGCAACGCTCGATGCACAATGCTCGATGCGCGCTTGTTATATATAATATAATATAACAAATCCGCGGATATGTCAATATCCATTTTTATAATTTTTGAAAATAGTACAAAACCGCCGAAAATGTCCGAAAATGTGTGGCTTACGCCTCAAATGTGTCGTTATTCAAAACAGCCCGTGCCGCGCTCAACGGTCCTGCCGACCTCGACGATCTCGGTCAAGTTGCCGCAACGCGAAAAGCAATAGTCGCCCAAGGTCACCGCCACGTCCGACTGCTCAAACGTCACCTTGGTCAGCGCGTCCATGTACGAGAAGGAGTGGGCGGAAATGCTCGCCACATTCGCGCCGATCGTCACCTCGCTCACCAGCCCCAGCGCCTCGCCGCCGTCCTGCTGAACATTCGGCATCGCCACCGCGACGACGTCGACCGCCTCCGCCGGCACGCTTATGCCCTCTATGCCCGCGTCGCCGCCGTCCGCCTTGACGAATATGCTCGCCGGGATGAGCAGCTCCTCGATGATGCCGTAGTAGCCGACCGCCGTCACTTTGCTCACCGCGCCGCCGTACTCCGTCTCGCCGTTCATCGCGACGAAACAGCCTACGGCGTCGTCAAAGGCGAGCACAAGATCCTCGTCGCCCTCGCCCTTCGCCGAAAAGCGCAAGTACCGCACCGACGGGTCGTCCCAGCCCATAACCTTAAAGTCGTAGGACGCGCCCTCGCCGTCGCCGCTGATCCATACGGCAAGCGAAACGCCCGTCACCGCCAACACCGCGATGACGACCTCAAGCGTGAGCACGATCATCTTTTGCCTTGTACCTGCCGTCATATCTCTCCTTTGCGCATTTCGCGCGTTTTTGCCGTTTTTTGCGACCTGTTTCGCTTTATAGCGCCCTTGCGGTCACTTCAAAGCCGAACGTGCAGCCTCTGAACGCCTCGTCCGCGAACGGGAACGGTATGCCCCTGTCGTTCTCGTCCGCATAGCCGAATTCGATCTTCAAGCGCAGCTCGTGCTCGTGACAATGGGCAAGATCGGGATTTACGTCGTCGGGATAGGTGAAGAGAACTTCGTCCCCGTATGCGCCCGGCACATCGTCGACCACCCTCGCCACCGAGATGCGGAACAATTGCTCCGTCATCGCCCTGTCCAATTTGAGCACCGCCGGACGATCGTCCGCCAATTCAAAGACATACCCCTCCGCGCCGCCGGTCGGCTCGGTCAGCACCCATCCGCCGCTTTCGTCTTTCTCCGCCGTGCCGACGTGCGGAGCAAGATCGTCGGCGCTCTCGAAAAGCGGCTTGCCTTCGTCGTCTTTCAACTTTGAAAACACCGCGCTCCAAAGCCGCTCCGTCGTCACGCCCGTCGTCATCCCCTCGCCCAACGTCACCGTCAAGCCCTCGAAGTTGACCGCAAGCGTCAAGTCCTCGCTGCCCTGCATGAACACGCCGATCTTGTATTCGGCGACATAAGCCGCGTCGGGATCGCCGGCGGGATAGGGCGTGTGGTCCTCTTTGAAACCCAGCTCACCGTTGAATTTTGTCTTGTTGAGCAGCGTGCCGACGATCGTGTCGTTCGCGTCCTCGGGCAAGTCATCGTCCGTCAAATAGACGTAGTTGGTGTCGCCGATCGTGAACGCGTTCCCCACCTTCACCTCTTCCATCGTCTGAGCAAACCACGCGAAAGTCAATGCCATTGTGCAAACCAACAGCACCACGATCAATATCGGCACCAATGCTCTCGCGCTTTTCACTTCTTTCCCTCGTTATCCTCGTTATCCTTGTCGGACTTGCCGCGAAGATATTCCTCGACGGCTTGCCGTTTGAGCTCCTCTTCCCGCGCCGCGCGCGCCTTCTCCGCCTCGTCGAGCCGCGCCGCCGCCTCTTCCTGCGCCTTCTTCGCCTTGGCTTTGCCGCTCTCCTTCGCAGCGTATGCGATCTGCCAGATCAGCACCGCCAAAAGCGGCACCACGATCAGCACGATGAAGCCGTACGGCTTGACGAAGAACGCGTGCAGCCCCGCAAGCGCTTCGCTGTGCCCCACCACCTTGCCGACCAGCGCCGACACGGGCACAGGCACCGGATCCGCCGACGGCGAAGCGTCGCCCTGTGTGCGGATGTACCACACTCCGTCCTCGAGATAGGGCGCCTCGATCACGCGGTGGGTCACGTTGTAACCGGCGACGTCGCCGAAACCCTCCGGCGCGACGAACGTCACCACGTCGCCCTCACCTATCGACGCCTCGGGCGACGACAATTGCCCTTCCGAAAACTCGTCGACGATGATCACGTCGCCGCGGTCGTACGTCCCCGTCATAGAGTCGGTCAAGACGACCATCATGCGATAGCCGAAAAGGGACGGGTCACGCCCCATCGCCGTCTCGACGACGATCGTCAAAAGACAGCCGACCGCAAACAGGAACACGACGGTGATAATTATGTCGATGATCAACACGGGCACGGATTTTTTCTTTTTTTGTTCCTCTCCGTCCCGAGCGCGGTTTTTGCTCATTTCTACCTTTTGCGCACCTTGGGCGCAAGCGTCTTTTCGCCGCCGTCTGCCCCCTCTTCGGGCACGCTCTCACGCGGCTTTTCGGGCGCGTTCTTTTGCGCCTTTGCGCCCCTCTTTTTGCCCTTAGGCGCAAGCACCGATTCCTCTGCCGCCGCCTCTTCGTCCGACGCCTTTTCAGTCGGCTCAGGCTCTTTTTCGGGCGTCTTGCCCTGCTTTTTCCTGCCCTTGGGCGCAAGCGGCGCGTCCTCTTTGGGTCCGTCCGACGCAGGCTCGCTCACCTCTTCGGGCGGCGTCAAAATTTGCTCCGGGGGCGGCACGTCGTCCGGCGGCACAAGCACCTCTTCGGGACGCGACTTGGCGGGCGCGTCTTCCCTCTCGTCGATGTCCGTCATGTCCGTCGCGAGCATGGGCGTCACCTCGGGCGCTTCCACCTCTTCGAGCGCCTCAAATTGCTCTTCGGGCGGCGCCTCCGGCGTGTTTTCCAACTTCTCCTCGATCTCTTTCAGGCGCTGTTCCGCCCTCGCACGGCGACGCTCTTCCGCCCTGCGCTGCTTCTCTTCGAGCTTTTCTTTGCGCGCAAGTACGCGCTCCACCGTCTCCTTTTCCTTTTCGAGCTGTTTGCGCAATCTCTCCGCGTCCAGCCCCTCCTGCCGCGCCTGTATCTCCGCCATCTCCGTCTTGCGCTGTGCCGAAACCTCGCGCTCGGCAAGCAATACGCGGTCGATCGCCAAATTGATGCGGCGCAGCTCCGCCTTGGTGACCTTGGCGTCCGTCTGCTGGAACATGTTGCGGATCTCCGCAATGCCGAAGTCGGGCGGCAGCTCGTCGTCCTCGCCCTTTTCCTCTTCGTCCTCCCCCTCCTGCGGCTCTTCCGACTCCTCTTCGGGATGCTCCTCGTCCGGGACGGTCTCGGCGACCTCTTCCTGCACGGGCGGAACGTCCGTCTCCTTGGGCTGTTCCTCTTCCGCCGCCTGCTCTTCTTCCTTTTTGTCCGCCTTTTCGACCTCTTCCTTCTCCTTTTGCTCCTCTTCGGTCATGTTCGCCTCGTCGAAGAACGCCATGTCCTGCGCCTCGCCGTGGATGAGCCCCTCCATGATCATGTTGGACAGACACATCATGTCGCTGACCAAAGTGTCCACCTTTTCGTCGACGGGCATCTTCTTGATGTCGTTCTCCACTTGAAAGCCCATCTTTGTATAACTTTCGATGAACTGCCACAACACCAAAGCCTTTTTGAAATCGGGATTTTTGAGAATGACGTTGGTGCGCGTGATCGGCGGCCGCACGGGCGCGCTGTTGATCATTTGCTTGGCGAACGGCGACGACAGAAAGTCGCTGATGACGCGCTGCAACTTGGTCACGCGCTGCAATATCTCGACGTCGCGGCTCTGTTCCGCCTCTTGTTCGGGGTCGGTCGGCAGCGAGCCGACGATCTCGAAATTGCAAAACACGCGCGTCTTGCCCATGAAGAAGTTGCCCTTTGCGGTCAGCTCCAAAATGTGGTCGTTGACGTACGACATCTTGATCGCGTCGAGACGGCGCGTGACGAAATTGGACAAATTTTTGAGCAACGTGTAGATGAACCTGTTCTCGTAGACCTCGAAGCTCTCTTCCTTGGTCGTGTTGAGGATCTTGTTGGGGGTGACGTTGCCCTCTTTGTCGACCGCGGCGATCATGTTGGTGTGCTGCGCCAAATGCTTGATCGACTCGGTCGAGATCGCGCGCGCAAGCGAGATGTCGACGATGTCCTCTTCGACGACGATGAACTTGCGCGGATTGCGGACGATGTTGTCCAAATTGACGATGCAGGACTCGATCATCTCGATCCAATCCAGCTCGAAATGCTTTTTGCGATCCTTGCGATTGAGCTTGAACTCGGGGCGCGACGCGCGCAGACGACGTCGAAAAGCGGCGTAAAAGTCCTCTGAACGCAGCATTGCGTTCACCTTGTCCGCATATTTTTCAAACTTCTCTCTGTCGTCCATTTTCCCTTATCCCGCCGATGTTTTACTCTTGCGGCGGCTCCTTTTTGCCGTCCTCTTTTTGCTCCGCCTCGGGCTGCTCGGGCGCGGCTTGTGCGCCTGCGTTTTGCGAAGCGAGATATTCCTCGATCGCGCGGCGCTTGATCTCCTCTTCGTCGAGCGCGGCGTTGCTTTGCGCCGCAGCCAAAGCCGCCTGCGCCTGCTCCTGCTGCTTTTTGAGCTTCGCCTCGACGACCATGCGGATGACCAAATATGCGTTGTAGACCAACAGCAAGATCAGCGGCAGCATGACCACGAGGAAGAAATGCGTAGGCTCTTGCAGCCAGCCGAGCGCGCTGCCGACGCCTGCGATCTTGGACGAATAGATGCCCTTGATGTCGCCGGCATAGATCGCGGTCGGCTCGACGCTCTCCGCCTCCGCGTCGCCCTTGGTGTAGAAGGTGCGCACGCCGCTGTCGCTCTCTTCGATGTCGACGATGCGGTGAGTGATGAACCCGCGCGCGCCGCCGACGTTGCCGACATAGGTGACGATGTCGCCCACTTCGAGCGCGGCGATGGACTCGTCGGTCGCCTTTTTGACGATGATCAGATCGCCCGCGTTGAAGCTGTCGGGGTTGTCGCCCTCCATACTTCCCGTCAAGACGGGCATCAACCTCACCGACGCGTCGCCGAAGTCGGTCGTAGTCTCGTAGCCGGTCGACAGCAAGATCGAGATCGAGAAGCCGATCGCGACCACGACGATGATCAACTCCAACGCGATGACGACGGCGTTGATTATCTTTTTTTGTTTTTCGGAAAGAATGCTCTTTTTCTTTGCCTTTTCCATGCGATATATATTCCTCCCTGCAGGGAATTGTCTTGCGGTGTCAGAACAGCTTCTTCAACCTTTGCAGATACTCTTTGCTCTCGCCCATGTTCTCTTCGCCGAACAGCTCGGACAGATAGTCGCAAAGCCCGTCGATCTCGTCGCGGATGAAGCCGAGGTTGAGCGACTCGAACTTGCGCAAGATCTTGTTGCAAAGCACATAGTCGATGCCGTCGATCTCGGTGCCGCCGCACGCGACGTAGGACGGAACGAACTCCTTGAGCTGCTTGACGATACGGTTACCGAACGCCAAACGGAAGTGTTCGATGACATAATCGTCGAGGGTGTTGATCTTGTCGATGACCTCTTGCGAGACCTTGTACTTTTCCTGCGCCTCTTTGAACATCGCCTCGACATGCTTGAACGAGACATAGAGTTTGTCCGTCTCGGGCGCGTCGAACGGGACGCCCTTGGTGTTGATGTTGATCGGGATCGCACGGTCGTAGACCTTGTCCGAGATCGCGAACGTCGAGTCGTCGTTGTTCGCCGTGCCGACGAACCACATGTTTTGCGGAAGCGTGAACCTGCCCTTGACAACGTGCTTGGGGTCGTTGGGCCAGCCGCTCGGGACAAGGTCGACGATCCAGTTGTCGCGCGACGGCATTTCCAAAATGGACAGCATTTCCGCAAAATAGTACTCGACGCGGGCGATGTTCATTTCGTCCAAAACGGTGATGTAGATGTTCTCGTTCCAGGTCGCCTCGTACATCTTTTTGAGAACCTCTGTCTCGTTGAACCGCTTGGTGAATTCGTTGAAGTAGCCGAACAGCTCGGTGCGGTCGCGCCACGACGGCTGAACGGACGCGATCGTCGCCGGATTGTCGAGGAATTGACCCGTCGCGTACGCAAGCGACGTCTTACCGGTACCGGATATACCTTGCAAGATCAAAAGCCTCGTCGTCGACATGCCCGCCCAGAAAAGACGGATGATGCGCGGTTCGTAATAGAGCCTGAGACGGCTCGCCGCAAAGTTGCGGAAGCGGTCGCAGATCTGCTCCAAAGTGATGTCGTTGTCATATTCGGGCGGCGTGTAGTTTTCGTAAATTTGATCGACTTCGGTCAATTTAAAGAAGCGGCTCTCGCCCGTTTGCTTCTTTTCCTCGCCCTCCGCCGCGGCGCCCTCTTCGCCCTCTTCGAGCGCGGCAAGCGCCTCTTCGTCGCCGACCGCGTGCACCTTCATCGAGAGGATGCGATCCTTCTCGCGCGTCAATTTGACGATCTGCTTTTTGAGGTTGTGGATCTCGTCCAAAAGATCCTGATTGATGACCGGCTTGCGGAAGCGGCGGATCAGCCTCAAAAGCCCCCACACGATCAGCCATACCAGCGCAGCCAAGATCGCGACCACCAGGATCGCAAGCAGGACCGCGACCACCCAGCCGCCGGCGTTCCAATCGCCCGAGTAGACCCAAAAGACCTCGTAGTATTCCGGGAAGTTGAACATCTGGAACAAGCCGCCGAATATCCCCACGAATATCCCGCTGACGCCTTCCCACAGCACTCCCAGAAAAGCCTTGATGAATTCAAGCATGTTTCCCATAATTCCCTCGCTCTTATGCTATATCCGCATTTTCGTCCGTCACCTCGAACATGAACTCGAAGTTGACGTACGCGCTTTTTATCGCGTCCACACAGTCCGCGTCCGTGCCCTCGACCCAGACCAGAACCGTAAACTTTTTGACCTCGCCCGGCGCGAGCGGCAGGTCGGTGTGCTCGAACACAACGCATTTTTCGTCGTCCTCTTCGTCGACAAAACCGAGGAACGGCGTGGTCGTGCTTTCTCCCAAAAGATCGTCAAGCTGCGTGCCCGCGCGCAACTGAAACGGCGTCTGCGTCGCCCTGTCGTCGTTGAGGTCGGCATAGGAGATCGCCTCCGGCGTCATCTCGCCGGTCGCCGTATCGAGGTAGGGCATCGCATAGCAAGTCGCCTTGTACGCCGCCTCTTCGGGTATGTCGCCCGCCGCGCCGCCGCCCTCTTCGGGCGCCGCCTCGACGTCCGAGCCCGGATCCGCCTCCTCGACGACTATTATGCGCAACGCGTTCTCGACGTCGCGCGAAAGTTGGTTGAGCACGATCGTCGACGTGTAGTAGATCGCCGTCTCGCCCATATTGCGCAAATAGAAACTGTAGGCGATCACGTTCTCTTCGTGGTGATTGCCCTCTCTGCCGAGCACGCTTGCCGCCTGCTCTATCCATTCGTAAGTGGTGTTGGTCATCTGCTCGGGACCCTGCATACGGATCACCGAGGTCGGAGAATTGAAGTCCTCGCTCTCGGAAAGCGAGATCGTGCCGACGTTGCGGCGGTTGATGTAAATGCGGAGACTGTTGGCGTCGATGAAAGAGATCGTCCCCCAAACCGTGCCCGTAAGGAACAGCGCGGCGATCAAAAAGATGACAAGAGCGCTCGTAAACGTACGGCGCTTTGACGCCGCCCGGATGGATTGATTCTTGATGATCTCATCTCCGCTGCGAGTTTTCCTGCTCACACCCTTACCTCTCATAACTTTGCGCGCCCCTATCATGCGCACGCGAAATGCGCGCGTACATATACGCGTATATTTTTATTATAATATACTAATCGCCCCCTGTCAATATGAAATTGAAAAAACTTTCGAGCATTTTTTCGCAAAGCCGCCGCCTGCCGCGCTTTGCTCGAAAAAACGGAGCGCGGTCATCCCGCGCCCCGATGCCGTTTTTGCGACCTGTTTCGACTAAATGACCCCGATCGGGATCGCGCGATCTGTCCCTGCCCCTCGATGACGATACGGCAAGTTTTGCGCCGCATTGCCACATTTAATCCAAAATATCATCGGATATTGCACATTGAATTGCCGCAATTTCTCGAAAAGCCACATTTGGCGACAAAATTCGAAAAACCCCGGAAAATCTAAAGTCGACTTTAGATTTTCGAGGTTTTTTTCAAAATGACAAACGAAAACACAACTTTTCTTTAGATTGCGCGTTTTCGGATGTCAAAAAACTTCGATTTTGAAAATTCCGCATTTTTTCAATGACAAATTCCGCAAAATTTCAACCGTTCATTCCGCAAAATATCAGGGCTTCAGCATTGTGATCGGCACGACACAGACTCCGTCGGAGCGCCTGTATATCGCATTTCAACCTCACATTACAACCCTTTCCGTGAAATTTCAAGGGGGCATTCCGTGAAATTTCACCGAATCATTCCGCAAAATTTCACCGAATTTGCGAGTTGATACTCATATGACAGAAAAATGTGGCTTTATTCATCCTTGTCGGCAAAAGGCGCAAGCAGCGCCGTCACGGGATCTTGCACTTCAGAATAAGGGTTTCGATCAATGATCCGAGAGTCGGGATTATAACGTCTGTTTTTCTTCTCCGATCGGTTGATCGCAACACCATGTTTGCTTTCAAGATCGCATTCCTTGACGATATCCATGTTCTCACTGTACCCGGGCACCAAATTTTTCAACTCATCTTTGGCTTTTTGCGAAGAATTCACTACTTTCGGCGACTCGGTGAAGTAGTATGATAGCCACGTCTCAAAGCACGGGTTTGATACCACGATAACTACATTCTTATGTTTAGTTTTAAGCAATTTGTATTTTTCGTACTTCTCTTCGTTAAGATCCATGTCGATCACGCAAAACATCTTGTCGCCGAGAGCCGGATCCATCTCGTATTCGCCATAAAGACGCATGGCTTTGCGTACCATATTGCCTATATCCGTCGCCTCACTGCCGAAGCATTTAAGTACATAAGGATTCTCGCGGCGATTAAAATGCGAAAAGTAGAGCTTTTCCGTCTCGTTTCGTCCTTCGCAAACAAAAACATACAACGGTTTTCTCTGTCTCTTTGCTTTGTCTTTCCTTCTCGCCATTCAATCCTCCGCAATGAACGGCACTGCCCCATATCTACCAAGCAAATACGCCTTCTCTACATTCTCTGTTTTGCGCGGAGAAAAGTCGGAAAGCGGATACATCTCGGTTGAACCGGTCTTATCGTCACGCGCCGCAAACCATATTTCATCACGTCTCAGCAAATCGAGATCGAGCAAATTGGTATCATGTGTATTTGCGATCAATTGTGCACCGTTGGGGTTTGTTTTTTCGTTCAAGAAAATTTTGACAAGGTGCTTCACCAACAGCGGATGCAGGCTGCGATCGATCTCGTCAATAAACAAGACTTTTCCGTTTTTGAGTACATCAAAGAGGATCGGAGCATATTCGAAAATACGTATCGTGCCAAGCGATTCCTCTCCTATATTGAGAGCATATTTCTCTTTTTCTGCTCCGATTTCATGATAAGTCATGACCTTGATGGTCTTGGGCTTCCTTTGAAAGATATCGTCTACATCTCGATTTTGAGCTTTGAAATATGCACGAAGTGCTTCATTGCCAAAAAAACCATAATCTTCTTTTATCTCCAAATTGAAGTCGCTTATGCCTATATCAGCATTATTGAGCAAACTCATGCAAAACTTTTTGTATTCGTCATCTGCGCCTATCGATGCAACTTTAGCAATCGCCAAGCCCCTTTCTCCCTCTATATTTTTGAGCACATCCAAACCATTGAGCAAAAACTCCACTACGGGCTTTGCCGGCTCATAATTCCATGTAGCAGCGGTGACCAAGAACAACTTGTTGTGCAAATTGCGCTCCTTGAGTTCACACAACAATTTTTCGTCTCTTTTCAAAAATTTATATTGATTGGAATCTTTGCGTGCAAAAATCTTGGTGGGTTTTGCGCTGTAATACACATCCAAGTTCTCCTCGATCACTTTTTCTTTGGTACACGAAAAAGAGTATACATATTTGATACCGTCCTTTTCAAAGACGATATTAAATTCCGAAGGCACTGCGTCAAAATTCTTTCTGAATTTGAACGGTCTGACTTGGATCGGCATGTGCTCGAGCAATTTGTTGGAATCTGCAACAAATTTTTGCACAAATTTCATGGCATCAATGAAAGAACTTTTGCCGGACGCATTTGCGCCATAGATGATATGCACCTTGGAGACACGCTCTTTACCGTCTATCTCGACAAGATTTCCTGCAAGCGTGTTGTCTCTGCCGGCGAGCATACTAAAGTTGCACTCTCCCGCATAGGATTTGAAATTTTTGAAGCTGAAATTCAACAACATAGTTTCACCTCGTAGTTTGATTATATTTTATTCTTTACATATTGTCAATATAATAATACTGTTTTTGATAAAAATTTTTGCCATTTTTGCAAATTTTGCGCAAAACTGACACAAATTTTTGAGTACTCGGAGAATTTAGTGAATCGGAACTCCATCTTTTCGCAAAACAAGACCTTTACGAAAAGGCGCAAAAACGGAAACCTATCTCCGCCAAAGCGGAGAAATAAAGATAAGGAGCAAAAATTATGAAAAAGAGTTTGGTCATTTCAACGATCGCGACCGTGCTCGTCGTCGTCGTGGCTCTCACCACCGCGACCTTCGCGTGGTTCTCGACGTCGCAAGAAGCTGTGCTTACAAATAGTTTCGCAGTTGCTACCAGTGGTTCCGGTGCGGATATATTTAAATGGAACACCGTACAAAACAACTACGAAGCCACTGCAGCGTCCGACTGGGAGATGGGGCAGTACAATGAGCCTTATGAGTGGACTACTCCGGGCAAAGCAGCCACAGGTACTTCCGGGGCGATCACCGGATACAACCCCATTATGCCCGTTGATCTAATAGCGGGTACCGAATATGATGGAAGCAATGGTCTGCCTTCCGTTGAGTACCTTTATGCCGACAATCAGCAGACGAACGGTAATGCAACTATCCCGGCTGAAGGTTTGCAATTGCATCCGATCGCTGTAAGGTTCCTACTTGCTCCGACATATGAACAGACTTCCGTAACAATCACCGCAAAAGTAAGTATTCCTGAAAATCCTTCTCGTGCCGACATCCAGGCTGCCAATGCTTTTAGATTTGTCATGATAGGCAAAGGTAACGGCGCAGCAACACCGACGGCGCAGGACTTCACTTTTGCAACCAACTACAAATATCTAATAGATTCCAAAACACCTGCCGCCGGCGCAATTACGGAAGCAGACTACGCTGATTCGGGATATGTTTCCACCGAAGCCGATGCTGTTGCTACCGCTACCGAAATCGTTACTGTTGCAGATTACTCAACGATTGCGAGCGGTCGCACAGAGGTAACACAAACGATAACGTTCAAAGCATCTTCTGCAAGGCAATATGATTGCGTGCTCTATATGTGGTACGACGGCTCCGTTGTCACAAATACTACATCTAACGGCACGGTAGAGTTGGTGTTGCAGTTCGCTGGTGATAATCTCGCAACGGGCTGACATAGTTCTATCATATTGTCAAAAAGCCACAATAATTGCCCAAGTCATGGGCTGATAACTGGCATAGCAAGCTGCTGATCAGTACAGTTTTTACAAAACACCGTCCGCCCCGCGCGGGGCGGACGGATAGGAGCGGCTGTCGCCCGACGGCGAAGCCTTGCGACTTGTGCGCGAATACACGGTGCGAAAGCATCAAGTGCGGCGCAAAGTCGTTTTTTCTTGCATAAAAAAAACTACACGCCGCACCGCGAGGCGGATACGCGCATAGTTCAACCAACCCCGAAAGTTCTGCCCACCCCACGCGAGGTGGGCAGATATTCGAGTTGAGTCAAATTTGAATCGCCTTTGAATTAACCTCCGACAGCGTTGTTGTCGGTTCCGGTGATGTTCAATGCAATTGTGAAGTTACCGGTACTGGATCCGATATCGGTTTCATTTCCCTCCAACCAAATGTACATAACGCAATCCACGGGGACACCGCCAGTCATTTGGAAGCTAAGCGTCTTCTGAATTGACTTTGTTGTAGTTGTAAACGACGACAAGTTGACGTTTGTGACGACGTTCGTTTCGCTCGTATTCGCGTCCGCTATCTCATAGGAGGAATATGCCGGTGTAATCAACGAATTGTCCGGGTCGGGGATGATCTGAGTAGGAGCATTCGTTATATATTGATAGCTGGTGCCGAACATAAAGCTTTGCGCTTTGGTAGAAGGTGTTTCGGATGTGCCAATTATGACGATCCTGACATCTTTTCCTGCGTTGACATCATTTTGCGTCGGCGAAGCGGGAATGCTTACAGTCAATTGCAACTTCGCCGTAGTACTGGCGAAACCGGTTTGCAGTTGAAATCTTGCCACAACAGGTTTAACAGAAACATTCGTCAATTTGATCTGTCCGCCGGTTCTTTCTTCCGCGGCTACGAAATTGATATTGGGAAGACCGATTTGTCCGGTCTCAGTGTCTTCTACAGAAGAATCCAATATCTTTGTCGGCATCAACGGACGATATGCGGTCTGCGCATTGGAATTGTCTCCCGGGGTGTACGCGCCGTCAGCAAATTCGGCGTCCCACTCATAGGATTCGGTGTATTGACCAAGTTCCATTTCTTCGGATTCCAATATAGGCGCTCCGTTAAAACCGGGGACAGGCAAGGTCTTGTTCCATGTAAACAAATCAACTGCGCCACCAGATTGTGCAACCGTAAAATTGGTTGACGTGTTTGCAACACCCGAAGTTGTAAACCACGCAAAGGTCGCTGTGGTGAGAGCCACAACGACGACGAGCACGGTCGCGATCGTTGAAATGACCAAACTCTTTTTCATAATTTTTGCTCCTTATCTTTATTTCTCCGCTTGGCGGAGATAGGTTTCCGTTTTGTGCCTTTTCGTAAAGGTCTTGTTTTGCGAAGCGGTTGCTCCGCCTATCATATGATATTCACGCTTATGCACGCGAACGCATTGACAATTCTCTTAACTCGCGAACACGTTCGCCACGCAAGGACGGCTGTTCCTCTCTCGCGATACGGTGGCTCAACTCGCGAACACGTTCGCCAACCTCTTTTTGGGTTTACTAAACGCGCTGCCGCCGAAGAGCGTACATCCGGCGTCGACGAACCATTGCAAATTGGTCTTGTTGACCACGTTGCCGACGACGAAGACGGGGTCGAACTCCTTGGTCGCCATGTGGAAAAGCGACAGCATCGACTTGTTGCTCTCGTTGAAGTAGCGGTAGTCGATGAGGTAGGCGTCCGGGCGGTACTTGGCGATGACGTCGACCGGGGCGCGTTCGATGCCCTCGATCATGATCTTGGCGCCGCGCTTGCGGAGGAAGTTGAGCCCCATACGGCTGTTGCGTTCGCCGAACGCCTCCAAAGCGTAGATGTCAAAGCACATATACAAATTGGGCAGGTCGGACTGCGCCAGCCGGTGGACGTTGCCCTCCTCGAGCAGCCTCGCACTGAGCTTGTAGATGAAAGGTACGTCGTGATAGGTGATCACGTCTTGTGAGAAGTTGGCGAGCGCCTGAAAATTGAGAACCTCGATCCTCGAACTCATAGACGCGGCAGGAACGTACTGCCAAGGGTAAAGTTTGCCCAAGACCTCGTCCTCGAGGATCTGCCACACTTCGATTGCCCCGATCGCACCCTCGTTGTCGAAGTAGGGTGTGTAGCAATACGAAATCGGCTTTTTGACGACTTTCCCTCTAACCATTCTCACATAATTCCCGCAGATACCCCCTTTGATGGGGAATATCATATTTCTATCATATGACAAAAAGCGCCGTCTGTCAAGAGGAAAATGAAAAATTTTAAGCAATTGTTAATGTTCCACGCCCTCAAAGTTGTGTTTCACGACTCCGACCGCCCTTTCGGGCGCGTTTTCGTGGCGCCGCCACAGGTTAGGCAAAAAACAAAAATTGTGGATATGTTTCGACTTTTGCACCCGGGATCGCCGAAAATTTAACACGCTTCTCCACGATCGCCGATCTGTTAGCCACATTTGTTGATTATCGAACACCGACGAAAAAATTTTTGCGCGCCGCATGCGCCTCAAACTTTGAGAACGGCTCTTTTCACCCTCAAAAGTCGGCATTTTCGAATCACCGCGACATTTGGAGACGACATATCTCCCCTCGCTTCGCGGCTTGCCGCAAACGACAGCGTGCCTTGCCGCCTTACCGCTTGACTTTGCGCTTCGCGCATTGCCCCGCCCGATCTCGGCTTCGCTTGCCGCGCCGCCGCATTCCGCAAATGCGGACGCGATGACTGCCGCCGCCGTCGCGCGCGTTTTCTTCGAAGAAACGAGCAATGTAATCAAAACCATTTATCCCTTTATACTATCATTGAATCGTAATATCAAATATCATTACTCTGCCATGCCCGAACGACAGCGACCTCTTGCGCAGACCTCTCCCTCTCGGCGGCGTATCGCAACGATGTACCGCGTCTTATCGCCATGGTCGTCATATGACCGCTCCCTCTCGGCGCGCGCGTATCATAACTTCACTTCCACATATGCTACTTATCGGCGGGGCAATCCAAGAATTTTGTCAATTGCCTTGACAACGCCTTGCGCGTGGCTTATAATATAGGTACAAAACCAAAAATAACTTAGGAGGTTATATTATGAAAAAATCACATCTGTTGTGGAAGATCCTCGTCGTAGTGATGATCGTCTCCGCAATGATGGCAACTTTCATCGCATGCGGTGAAGATCACGTTGCACCCAATGATTGCGTCGACGACAACGGCGACTACAAGTGCGATGTCTGCGGCGCATGGATGACCCACCCCCACAAAGACGAAAACTGGGATGACGTTTGCGACATCTGCGGCGAACAGGGCAAAAAGGGCGTCCACTGTGATTGGGGTTATCACCGTGACCAAAACGGCGACCACATGTGCGACGACTGCACCACGATCTTCGGCGCAGAAGCGGGTTGGAACGGCTTCATCGCCGAGATCGACAAGGTCATCGCCAGCGCCGGCTCGATGGGCGACCTCGCGACGATGGGCGGCAGCCTGACCGCGGGCATCAAGTTCGAGCAAGAGGAGTTCACCGACAAGAACAACAACAAGACCGAGGCAGTCAGCCACGACATCGAGATCAATCTCGACTTCGGCCTTGACCTCGCGACCGAATTCACTCCGGAGACCGCAAACCTCGGTTCCGGCAACGCGTTCGGCGTCACCATCACCGACACCGTAGGCGCGACGACCACCACCCTTCTCGGTCTTTGGTATGTCGACAACGGCAGCGAAAAAGACAACTACATCCTCGCCAAATTCGGCGAAGAGGAGTTCAAGATCAACGCTCCCAGCCTTGCCGAGACTTTTGCAAACTACCCGATCAACGTCGACGTCAACATCGCCGACAAGGTCAACGGCGTCAACGTCTCCGGCAACTCCATGGTCGGCACGATCGTCGGAGTCCTTTCGGGTATCCTGCCTCTCCAGGTCTCCGAAGGCACCAACAGCACGACCTATTCCATCCCGCTGACCGACTTCTTGTTCAACAAGGTCGGCATGACGGAAGAAGCTTACGGCCTCGGCGCACTTCTCAATCAAGGTTTGGCTTCTCTTGCAGGCATCACCGACCTGATCAACGCGATCGGTCTCGACAGCTCCGCTTTGCTCGACACCCTCGACGCTTTGCTCCCGGGTCTCGCTCTCGACGTCACCTTCAACAGAGACGCTGCCGGCAACACCAACGGCGTTGCGCTCGGTCTGTCCATTGATGGCGAGCCGATGAGCGTTGAGCTCTATCACCCCACCGCCGACACCACCGACGGCTTGATCTATGACATCTTCAAGACCGAAGCAGTCGAGGGCAACGGCACCATCATCATCAACAACGGCTTCGGCGACATCGAGATGGATGTCACCCTCGGCTATGAGTTCGGCAGCAACGCTATGGGTTCCGCCGACGACGGAGAAGGCTACAAATACAGCGATCCCATCAAGGCAGACTATGCTGCGGCAGAGAAAGCGTTGACCAACGCCAAAGAGATCGGTTTGATCAACGCGGCGATCGAAGGCGAAGTCCTTCTCGGCCTTAACGGCGATCCCGCTTTGTATGATGTCAAGCTGGCGATCGACCTCAACCCCTCCGTCCTGACCAAAGACGGCCTGCTCACCGACGCGTATGTCATCAACGGCGAAGGTCAGGGCATCCTGGGCGAAGACGGCAATCCGAAGATGGTCAAAGCGATCAACCTTAACCCGGATTCAACAGTCAACGCCTACGATGTCGTGCTCAGCGCGATCGATAACCTCTATATCAAGCTGGGCGATCTCGAGGTCCGTATGCTCGAAAAGACCGTTGCCGATAACGGCACCGTCCCGACTTTCCGTGTCAACATCGCCGGCTTGAGCTGGATCAAAAATTTGCTCACAGAAGTCTTTAAGGTTGACCTCGGCAGCGCTTCCGTTATCTTCGACGCCTTGAAAGAAGGCGATATGAACATCGGCAGCGGCAGTGCCGTCGAAGGCGCCGTCTTCGAACTTCTCGGCGGTCTTGTCGTAAAGGGCTTCCAATATGACGAACCCGAGACCTTCGTCCCCGAGACTTCTTCCGGTGAAGGCAGCGGTGAAGGCTCCGGCGAAGGCAGCGGCGAGAGCTCCGGTGAAGGCAGCGGTTCCTCTTTTGCCCTCACGGACATCATCAAATATATCGACATGTTCAAGTTCGACAGAACGGACAAGAACACCCTCAAGCTCACCGTCGATGAGGATGATATGAACGGCGCGGGCGTGTCCTTCGAAGCCACCGCTTCCGTCACGAGAGACGCCGACGACGCTGTCGACTCCCTCACCCTCTCGCTCGGCACAGCTGGTCTGGTGATCAACGGCAGCGACGATGTCGACACCACCCTCAAGATGGTCGACGGATGGCCGCTTTTGAAGATCGGCGGCGAGGGCAACCTGTTCAAGGCAGCGATCAATGCGGTCGTCGTTGACAACAGAACCGGCGTTGCGGATGCGGACAAGAAGGACATGAACCTCACCATCGGTCTCAACTTCAAAGGCATCGGCTACGGCGTTGTTCCCAAGATCAGCAGCGACACGCAGATCACCGAGTCCAACTTCGGCGACCTGTTCAGCAACACCAACCTCTCGATCAGCGTTGAGTGATCATCGTTAGTCTCAGGACTGAAAACAGTACGGGCACCCCTGCAAAGGGGTGCCCCTTTAAGTTCCGCGCTCCCTTTGGGGCGCGGACTTTTTCACCGCTTTGGACGGATCTTTTGCAATCTTTTACGCCGTCTGTCGCTTGCATACCGGCAGGTAAGCGGCGTTCCACACGGTGCAAAATCTTTGCAAAATCTCTCGCCCAAAGCTACTTGGTTCTATCTAACAAATTTAACTTTTCCAATCTTTAGATATAGGGTTCCCTCTCAATACTCACCCTTCACGGGACGAGCGCTCGCTCACCGCTCGCGGTCCTTTTCTGTTCCGCGCTCGCTTTGCGGCGCGGTACAGATTACCGCTTTAAGCGGCTCGTTTGGGCATTTTTGCGTCTCTCGGAACGCTCGCGTCACAGGCTTCGCTTTGAGAGGGCACCAAGTCATTTACGCTAAATCGCCTACGGCTCATATACGCTACTCCTTGGTTCCCTCTCAATACTCACCCTCCACGGGACAAGCGCTCGCTCACCGCTCGCGGTCCCGTAAGGGGCAATCCCCGAAGAGCGCGGTCATTCGGGGATTGCATAATAACATGCCGCCGACCACGTCGGCTCGCAACCCTTTCGGCGCAAACCTGCACCAAGTCGCTCGCTTAAAGCTACTTTGTTCTGTTTATCTAATGAGTTCTATGCCAAGTTTTGATGTAGTTGTTTTTGTCATGATATCAAGTCGCGCGACGCGAAGCGCAACCTTGTCAATCAAATGCACTTCACGTTTTGACTTTTGACAAGCGGATAATGCTATGATATCCAACTCTGCCGCCTCCACGAGGCTTCTCTGTTCCGCACCACCTTTGGGATGCGGAACAGAATTTTCACTATAATGAAAATTTTTCCGTTTTTTTGGAAATTGTTCACTATAGTGAAAATTGCGGCATTTGCCGTCATAACACATATTGTATCTACTATAATATATAAGTTCCTATAATTTTTCTCATACCGCATTGCCCTGCTTTCGATGAGGCTTTGAGTCGCAGCCGTAAACGGCAGCACTCTTTTGACGGCATTTCCGTTGCCCGCCCGACACAAAGCCGCCCTCGCCCGACTTGCCGTAGGCTTCGCCGAATTTGGACAAAATTCGTCATTTTGTGCAATTTCGGTTGACAAATGCGATTTTATATTGTAATGTCTTGATGAATTAAATTTGAGAGGTACATCATGAAGAAGCTCCTGCAAGAATTCAAAGCTTTCATCAACAAGGGCAACGTCATGGATCTTGCCGTCGGTATGATCATTGGCTCTGCCTTCACCGCGATCGTCACCGCCCTCGTTCAAAACATCCTGACCCCGCTCATCAATTGGATCCCCGGCACCGGCGATACCGGCGCGCTCCAAACAGTGCTGCGCGAAGCCGTCACCGATGAGGCAGGCAACGTCGTCACCCCGGCGCTCATCCTCGATTGGGGCGCGGTCATCAGCGCGATCATCACTTTCCTTTGCACCGCGATCGTGCTCTTCCTCATCGTCAAGTTGTTCAACAAGATGAAGGAAGCGGGCGAAAAAGTCAAAGACGCCGCCCACAAGGACGAGCAAGCCGCCGAAGAGGCTGCCGAAGCTCCGGTCGAAGAAGCTGCCCCCGAGGTCGCTCCCGTCGAAGAGGTCAAGCCGAGCGAAAGCGAAATGCTGTTGCGCGAGATCTTGGAAGAGCTCAAAAAGTCCAACAGCGCCAACGCGTGATCGACAACACGCAAAAAACAAAGCGCAAGCAAAATGCTTGCGCTTTTTGTTTACATAAAATCAAAGTTGAGGTCTTTCAGCAAAAAGTCCAAAAGCCCCACCGTCACTATTCCGTCGTCTGTACACTCAAAAAAGTCAAGCATTATCGAAGTTTTTCTTGCACTATGTTCTTTGGTCATTGAAAATTCGGTCGACATGTCGACTAAATTTTCAGTGAAAATAAGAAAAATTCTTAAAAATCCTCGATGACGCTTGATGTTTTTCAGATTATATCTTGTCGGAATTTTTGTAAGATTACGATACGCTGCCCAAAATCATTGCAAAATACTTTGTCATCATATCGTTTGATCGGAACAAATCGGACAAAAACGCCCGGGAGACTTCGTTTCAGTAAAAAGTTCCGCGCCTCGATCTGTGCGCGGAACACAATTTACATCATGCAAATGCACACTGTGTGTCAGCGTGCGAGCTTCAAAAACACAAGTTTTTCGTTGTAGTTCACTCTTCCGACTTCCGCAAGCACATACATGCGCCCGTCGCCGTCCGCGGTCAGGCAGGAATAGCCGCTCGCGCCGCGATAGAGCAGCCTTGTCGTCCAGGTCGCACCGCCGTCCTCGCTCTCGCCCAGCGTCAGCTTGACGCGGGTGTGGAAGCTGTCGGGATAGGTGATCGCCAGCTTGCCGCCGACGCTCGCAAGCGACGCCATGCAGATGGGCGTTTTGAGCGGCGTCGCGACCTCTTTGCGCGCCCACGTCTCGCCGCCGTCGTCGGAAAAACTCAACTTCTGATATTGCTCGGGGTGCGGCATAGTGCAGCCCTTGCCGTCGCGGACGACAAGCACGAGCGTGCCGTCGTCAAGCTGCGCCGCCTCGCACTCGTTGCCGCTGCCCGCCGCGTCGCCACGATCCCAAGTCTCGCCGCCGTCGTCGCTGAAAATGACGTAAGAATTGCCGCCGTTGGACGCGGGGATCACGATGCGCCCCTCATGCTCGCCGCGCAATTGAACGCCCTTGCCGGGACCGACCATCAGCGTGTGCTTGCGCACGCCGTCCTGTCCGCCCTTTGCGCCCTGCTCCTTTTCAAGGCTTATGTCGCGAAGTTCGCCCCACTCGATCGTGAGCTTCGCCGTCAATCTTCCCTTGACAAAATAGGTGTTGTAATCAAAATTGTCCTTCTTTGCCGCGGCAAGCATTGCCATGCAGATCTCGCCCGTCGCTCTGTCGAGCGCCACGGTCGGGTTGCCGAACTTGCCGACCTCTTCGCCGTAGGTGAACATCACCGCAAGCGGCGTCCACGTGTCGCCGCCGTCCGCGGACAGCTTGCCCAGCATGTCCACGACGCCGGTGTCGTGAGAGCTGTTCTTACGCCCCTCTGCAAGCGCGAGCAGCACGTCGCAAGTCAGATCGAGACCGCACTTTGCGTTGAGCACGTCCTTGTCAAGCGCGATCAGCGACGGGATGCGGAAGGTGCTGTATCCGCCCTCTCCGTTGCGGAAGATGTCAAGCGGCTCGCCCTCTATGCCGGCGAACTCTCCCATCGGCTGATTTTTCGCCCAAATGACGCTCATCGCCGCGGTGACCAACATCCCCGCACCGAGACCGAGCGCAAGCCCATAACAGCCGTATATCGCCGCCGCGACAGCCGCCGCGATCGTGAACGCCGCGCCGACGATCAGCACGATCACCGTCACCGTGTCCAGCGCAAGCGGTTGGAAAAAGTCGAGGATCAGGCATTTGAGCAACATCGCGACGAGCACCGCGACGCACGCCGCGATCGCAATGACAGCGAGCGCAAGCAACACCTTTGACTCCGAGCCTGCGGTAGCCGCGCCGAACGCCTGCCCGAGCGGATAGAACGCCAGCCCCACCGAGAGCATGAACGTCACCGCGTTCTTGTTGAAAAGCCCGTCGTTGAGCGCGACAAAGCGCGTCACACCCACGCACATCGCGGCAAACGCGACCGCCGCGATCGCACACGCAGCCGGTGCGGCGGCAAATCCGCCGTCCGCAAGCGCGGCGATGCATACCCACGCGACGAACATGATCGCCGAGAGATAAACCTGTTTGTCTTTGAAAATGGTCTTGAGTTCCGTCTTCATAAGTTCTCCGCCCAAAATTTTCTATTACCATTATCGTATATGCGCGCGCGTTTGTCAAGCCGATATCTCAAAAAGGCGGCACATCGTGCCGCCCCACACCGCAAACTCTCGCCATTCAGGTCGAATATTGCGATACATATTGCAAATTTTGTTTGAGCCGATCATCGTCCGGGCTGTATTCGAGCGCTGTTTTGAGCGCTTCTTCCGCGCCCTCTCTGTCGCCCAAATTCCAAAGCGCGACCGACAAGATGTCGTACGGCAGCGCGCCCCACGCTTCGGGCGTGTTGATGTACGACAGACTTCGCCGCTCGATCGCGAGCGCGCGCCCGGCAAAATACGCCGCGCCGTGCCACATGCCGCCGTCCAGACATTGCCGCGCCGCGTCCAGCCACGGCTCGCGCAGCCACGGCGCCTCCGCGCACGCACGCATCAGCCATTCCTCCGCCTCCGCGCGCCGCCCGAGCGCACCCAAACAGCTTGCGATATAGCGCATAGACGCCGCCCTCTCGTCCCGCCAGACCGCGGTCGGCAGCTCCAAGTGCCGTTTGAGCGCCGCGATCGCGTCCTCATACCTGCCGTGAAACATATATTCCCTGCCCAAATAGTGAGCGTTGCGGTCGTCGGTCGGGTCCTCCCTGACCGACAGTTCAAGCAGCGGCAGATAGCCGGCGCGCGACTTGTGCGGATCGGGTCGGTGCATCAGCGTCACGCCGTCCGCCATCGCGTACTTCGCCCCGCCCGAAACGGGCACGACGACCTCGTGCACCGGATGTCTCCACTCAAAGCCGCGGCGCGCATGCGCCTTGCTTATCCAAAAGACATACCCCTCTTTGCCGTCGGGCAGATAGTTCCAGACATAGCGGTATTTGACCGCGTTCGCGCCGCTCGACGCCGCCCTCTCGAACGCGTCGCGCCAGCCGGGCGTGAACTCCTCGTCAAGGTCGGTGCAGACGCAAAGATCGGCGTTCTCGGGCACGAACTCGAGCGAACGGTTGCGCGCCTTGTCAAACCGAAAAGGCTCAAATTCCTCCCTGACCACGACCGCGCCGAGCGACCGCAATTTGTCCGCGGTGCCGTCCTTCGAGCCGGTGTCGAGCACATATATCCCATCCGCCTCGCTCATCGAAGTCATCCACCTTTCGGCGAACTTCTCCTCGTCGCGGGCGATCGCATAGACATAGATCTTCATATTGCAGACTATGCCCGCGCGCTGTTTTGCGTGAGAAAAAGGGGCGGCGAAAACGAGTTCCGCCGCTCCGTTCACACAGAGTGTTTTGTGCCGTTTATCGACACGGGCGCATATTTTGTGTTGATGTTCATCCCCGTAACCGGATCGGTGATCAGATCGAACCTGTCCTCCGAAAAGAACTTGTACGCCTTGTTGACGCCGTAGTTGCGATAGTCGAACGAAGGGTACGCCTGATAGATCTTGTCCATCACCGCGGACAGCTGACACGGCTTGCCCGCCTCTTCGATGATGCGCTCGGCGAAGTTTTCGATCTCCTCTTTGGCGACGGGCTTCTTTTCCGCTTCGGGCTTTTTGCGGCTCTTTGCGGGCTGCTTCTTTTTGGCGTTCTTTGCGGGCTGCTCCTCGCCCTCATCCAAAATGAAAAAGCGGTCGCATGCGTGCACGAACGACTCGGGCGTCTTCTTCTCGCCCGCGCCGATCACATAGATGTTGGACTCTTTGAGCCGCTTGGCAAGCCCGGTGAAGTCGCTGTCGCTCGACATCAGGCACATCGCGTTGACGTTGCCGCTGTAAAGTATGTCCATCGCGTCGATGATCATCTTGGAATCGGTCACGTTCTTTCCCGTCGTGTACGAATATTGCTGGACGGGCGTCAGCGAAAAGTCGTTGACGATGTCCCGCCACCCGGCGGCGACCTTCTTGGTGAAGTCTCCGTACATGCGCCTGTACGATACGCGCCCGAGCAAGATCAGCTCCTTTTCAAGTTTGCCCATGTACTTGGCGGACACGTTTTCGGTGTCGATCAACAGGGCTATCGTAAAGTTCTCGTTCTCCATATCTCTCCTATATTTTCCGCGGCGAGTTGACGACGTTGCGCTCCTCTCCGCGCAGCCACGCCGCAAGATTGAGCGCCGCCTCGTCGAGCAGTCTGCCGCGCGCCTCGCGGCTCGCCCAAGCGATGTGCGGCGTGAGCGCCGCGTCTTTCTCTCCGAAAATGCGCCTGCCCTCTTCGGGCGGCTCATGCTCGCAGACGTCGGCAAGGTATGCCCCGAGCGCGCCGCTCTCGAGCGCGTCGCAGACCGCGTCCTCATTGACGAGCCCGCCGCGCGCCGTATTGATCAGCACCGCGCCCCTCTTCATCGCCGCCAAAAACGCCGCGTCGACCATGTGCGCGTTGCCGCCGTTGAGGCTGCAATGCAGACTGACCACGTCCGATTTCGCAAGCAGTTCGGGCAGTTCCGCCATTCGCACGAACGGCTGAGCCGCCGCGCCCCTGCTCCTGCGGTTGGCGAGCACATTCATCCCCAGCGCGTGCGCGATCGACGCGACCGCCCTGCCTATCTCGCCGTATCCTATTATGCCCATCGTCTTGCCGCAAAGTTCGATCGGCTCGCGCAGCCAATAGCAAAAATTGGCGCACCTGCTCCAATCGCCCCGCCTCACGCTGTCGACGTGTTCGCCGACTCGCCCCGCATGCGACAGCAGCAGCGCGAACGTGTGCTGCGCGACGCTCATAGTCGAGTAGGACGGCACGTTTGTCACCGTGACCCCGAGCCTGTCCGCCGCCGCGAGATCGACGACGTTGTAGCCCGTCGAAAGCAAACCGATATATTTGACGGACGGCAGCGCGCCCAAAATGCCGGCGGTCAATTCGACCTTGTTGTCGATCAACACGTCCGCGCCCATTGCACGCTTCACGACCTCGCCCGCCGCCGTGCAGGGGAAGACCTCGACCTCGCCTATCGCGCGAAACGCGTCCCAATCGAGGTCGCCGGGGTTGGCGCAGTCGCCGTCCAAAACGACAATTTTGACGTCTTTCATATCAATATTATAGCATCGCGCGCGCGTTTTGTCACGCCGACGGCGCGTCGATTCACGCCAAAAAGCCCATCCTCACCTTCTTTTTACCGGGCGAAAACTCGTTTTCCGCCTTCGCCTTGTCAAAGTCCTCTTTGGTCAAGATCTGATCGTCGCATCCGGACATCTGCCAGCGAAGCGCCGCCTTTGCCCATGTACGCTCGAACAGATTGCGCACATATCTGCCGTTGGAAAACTCCTTGGCGGTGATGAACCCCTCGCTCAAACCGTCGAAAAACTCCTTCGCCGCGGCGAGCATCTCCTTGTCGCACTTGAACGCCGACGTCGCCATCAGCTTGAAGATCTCGAACAGCTCTTTGCGCGAATAGTTGTGGAACTCGATCTTGTACGGCATGCGGCTCCTGAGCCCGGGATTGAGGTCCATCAGTTCCTCCATCTCGTCGGTGTAGCCCGCCATGATCACGACAAAGTCGTCGCGGTGATTCTCCATCTCCGCGATCAGGGTGTCGATCGCCTCGCGCCCGAAATCCTTGTCCGAATCCCTCACCGACAGCGAATACGCCTCGTCGAGGAAAAGCACCGATCCGTATGCGTCGCGGCATATCTGCGAGGTCTTGGGCGACGTCTCGCCGATGTATCTGCCGCACAGGTCGCGCGCGCCGTGCTCGTAAAATTCGCCGATGCGCAGCACGCCCTTCTCTTTGAGCAGCTTGCCCAATATGCGCGCGATCGTCGTCTTGCCCGTGCCGGGACTGCCGACGAACCGCATATGGATGCAGGGACGCTTTTTGGACTTGCTCTTTTGAGCGGACAATATCTGCGCGACGATCTCCTTGATCTGCCGCTTGATGTTTTCGCAGCCGATCATCGCGTCCAGCTCTTCCTGCGCGCTCCTGCCGTCGTCCGGCTTTTTGAACAGCGACATTGCGGCTTCCGCTGCGTTGACGACGTTTTCTTTCTGCCCCGTCTTCGCCATGGTCACGAGACGGTTGTAGATCATCTCCCTGACGACCTTGGTCACCGTGCGCAAACCGTAAAATCTGCCGTCCGACTTCTCTTCGCGCAGCTTTTCGAAAAACGCCTGCTTCGCGTCGTCGGCAAGCGCGAACCCCAGCCTTTCAAACTCGCGCCGCGCATATTCCGCCAGCTCGTCCTGCGAAAACGGCGGGAAGGAGACCGCCTTCACGCCCATCCTGTCGTTGATCGCATAGCACACCCTCGCCAGCACGCCCTTGTCCACATAGGGCACGCGGAAGACGATGATGTTACCGCTCAGATTGGCTTCGACGATCGCGTCCAGACACTTGCGGAACAGCCCCGAATCTATCGACCCCATCCACTCGCTGATGTCAAAGCAGACGATGTCGCGCATTGCGCGCAAAAGCGGATCGTTCAAGGCCGAGGCGATCTTGTCCCTCAGCTCTTCCATTTCGCCCTGCTTCGCCCCGACGAGAGGCAGCGTGTGCTCGAACACCTTCATCGTCCTGCCCGCCTTCACCACGGGCGCAAGCGCCGTGCCCAGCATCTCCAAATAGGTGCTCAGCCCGTGCCCGTCCTCGATCGAGAAGACATAGCTGCGCCCGACCATGACCTCGGTCAACGCGTCGTTCACCAGCGGACCGACATCGGCAAGTTCGCGTATCAGCGCCTTGAACTCCGCCGCCCCGATGAGTTCGTTTGCGGCTTTGAGCAGCCCGTCGCGATCGACGCTGCCGCTCCGTCCCACCCTCTTGACTTCGCCGTCCGTCTGCATCACCTCTATGTCATCCTCGTCGTCTTCGTCTTCCTCGTCGTCATCGAAGATGTCGCAGCTCGCTTCCTCGTCTTCGCCCTTGTCGTTTTTGTCTATGATCTTGGCGATGTCTCCGAGCAGCGCGTCCAATTTTCGAGCGTTATCGTCCTTGCCGATCTCCGCGGTCGTCAGCTTGATCGGCAACTTGTCCAGCTTGAACTTGTCCGTCAAATGCGCCGTCATCGCATTGAGGAAGACCGTCAGCTCGTCTTTGGTGCCTTTGAACTTCATCTTGACGCCGTCGGCGCTTTGACTGAGATCGCTGACGCTCTCCGTCTGCTTTGCCGCGTCCGTGATCTCGGCAATGAACTCTTTTGCGGCTTTTTGGTCGAATATCGTAAAACGTACTTCGAACATAATTTTCCTCCGTGGCGCAAAAGCGCCGTCATCTTTTTTATTATACCACAGACGTTCGGCGCGCGCAACGATATAACTTTTTATTGATAAATTGCCCGTCTTTCCCTCTTTTAGTGCAAAAATGCAAAAAATTTTTGCGTTTTTGCGTCAAATCACTTTACTTCGCTAATGCAATAAAGTATAATGAGCGTATCAACTCACAAGGAGTGTAATCATGAAAAAGAAAATCGTCATCGCGGCGGTCACCGTCGCACTTGTTTTGAGCATGGCATTCGTTTTCGCCGCCTGCGGCAATGGCGGCGAAGATCCCGGCATCCTCTTCGGCAAGGAATTGCTCCCGCTGACCGCGCAGGTCGACATCCTGCAAAATCTCGAGACCGGTTCCGCCGACATCGGCATCATGGATTCCGTCATGGCGGGGCACTATCTCACCCACGGCAGCTATGTCGGCAAGATCGCCTCTCTCGACCTGTTCACCTTCCCTGCCGAGGAGTACGGCATCGGCGCGAAGAAGGGCAACGACGCACTCGTCGGCAAGGTCAACGAGGCGTTGATCGCGCTCGCCGCAGACGGCGCTTTCGCCACGATAGCCTCCGAGTACGGTCTGCAAAATGAAGTCCTCGTCGCCGCCGACACCGCCAACCCCAAGGCGGACGCGACCGACGACAGCTGGAACAAGGTCGTCGAGGACGGCAACCTCGTCATCGGCTACACCGTGTTCGCGCCCATCGCCTATAGGGAAGACAACACGCTCACCGGCTTTGACGTCAATCTTGCCAAGGCTGTCGTCGACTACCTCAACGAGACCTACGGCTCCGCCGTCAAGATCCAGTGGGTGGAGATCGATTGGTCGACCAAGCAGACGCAGCTTGAAAACGGCACCCTCGACCTTGTCTGGAACGGCATGACTCTCACCGACGAGGTGATGAACGGCATGTCCACCACCGTCCCCTATCTCGCCAACAGACAGACGCTGATCATCCGCAGCGCGGACGCCGAAAAATACGGCGATATGCGCTCCTTCTTCATCGCGGCAAAGGACGCGGTCGTCGCGGTCGAAAGCGGTTCCGCCGCCGACCTTTTGATGAACATCGAGTGACATGTTCGCCGAAGTTCTGGAAAGATTCGCCGAAGGATTCGGCTATACGGTAGGGCTTTTCGCCGTCACGCTCGTGGCGGCGATACCTCTCGGCATCATCGTCGCGCTGTGCTCGATCACCAAATTCAAGCCCATTCGCTGGCTGACAAAGGTGTTCATTTGGGTCGTGCGCGGCACTCCCCTTTTGTTGCAGATCATCGTCGTCACATTCATCCCGTCGACGGTGTTTTTGCTCGCCAACAAAGACCTCGCCGACTTTTTCGGCGTGAGCATCGTCGGACTCAACTTCATCTTTGCCGCGGTCGCTTTCATCATCAACTACTCGGCATACTTCGCCGAGATCTTCCGCGGCGGCATCGAGGGCATCCCGAGAGGGCAACACGAGGCGGCGCAGGTGCTGGGCATGAAGCGCGGACAGACGTTCTTCCGCATCATATTGCCGCAGGTCGTCAAGCGCATTTTGGCGCCCATCTCCAACGAAGTCATCACTTTGGTCAAGGACACATCGCTCGCGCGCGTCATCGGCGTGACGGAGCTGTTCATGGTCGCGTACAACGTCGTGACCACCGAGGCGATCATTTGGCCGCTGTTCTTCGCCGGGCTGTACTATCTGCTGTTCAACGGCATATTGACGATACTCTTCCATGCGGCGGAGAAAAAACTCTCCTACTACAAGGTGTGATATGAACGACGAAAAGACTTTCAAAAGCGATCGCGAGCCGCTGCTCGTCGTCAAAGACCTGCGCAAGAGCTTTGGCGAAACTCAGGTGCTCAAAGGCGTGTCGTTCGAGTTGCACAAGGGCGAGGTCCTGTCGATCATCGGCCCGTCCGGCGGCGGCAAGTCGACGCTGCTGCGCTGTCTCAACTTCCTCGAAACGCCCGAGGGCGGGACGATCGCGGTGGGCGGCGAGACGCTGTTCGACGCGTCCGCAAAGATAAGCGACAAAGAATCGGATCTGCGCACCAAGCGGCTGCATTTCGGGCTGGTTTTCCAATCGTTCAACCTCTTTCCCCACTACAACGCGCTCGAAAACGTCGCGCTCGCGCCGAGTTTGCAGGGCGGCGACTACCGCAAAAAGCGCCGCGAAGCAAAAAAGAAAAACGCCGCGCTCTTGGCGGCGAAAAGACGTCAATTGCGGATACGCTTTTTCGCGCGGTGGCTGCACGAAAATCCGTTCAAACTTTGGGACGAACTGAGCGCCGAACTCAAATTGCTCAAACATGAGCTGGGCGCGCAAGAAAACCCCGAAGCGGCGCAACTGCTCGCAAGAGTCGGGCTTGCCGACAAGATGTACAACTATCCGTGCGAACTGTCGGGCGGACAGCAGCAGCGCGTCGCGATCGCGCGTGCGCTCGCGCTCAAACCGGACATACTCTGCTTTGACGAGCCGACGAGCGCGCTCGACCCCGAACTGACCGGAGAAGTGCTCAAAGTTATCAAGGACCTCAAACAAGAGGACACGACGATGATCATCGTCACTCACGAGATGGAATTCGCGCGGCACGTCTCGGACAAAGTGCTGTTCGTCTCGGGCGGCATAATCGAGGAAGAGGGCACCCCCGAAGAGGTGTTCGGCTCGTCCAAGAGCGAAAAGACAAAGGCGTTCCTCTCCAAGATGGAGGAGAAGATATGAGCGGCACAAAGGACAACCTCGACGCGCTGTACGACGCGCTCGCGGCGCTGAGCGACCCCGCCGACGTCAAAGCCCTGCTTGCCGACCTGTGCACCGCCGGAGAGACGGAGCAGATGGCGTGCCGTCTGCGCGCGGCGATGCTTTTGCTCGACGGCAAGACCTACTCGCAGATCACCGAGGAGACGGACATCTCGTCGGCGACTCTGTCGCGTGTTTCCAATTGCGTGAGACGCGGTTCGGGAGGCTACTCAAAGGTGTGGCAAAACATCCACGGCGAAGATTGATTTCCCTGCCCGTGTCGATAAAACAAAAAAATTCGCCCGTATGCGATCTGCATACGGGCGTCTTTTATGTTGAGTTACAGCCTCGTTCCGCACTTGTCGCAAAACTCGGAATCGACGCTCTTGACCGGCGCTCCGCAGCTCGGACACTGTCCGTACTCTGCCGTCCCTTCGGCGAGCTCTTTCTCTTTGCGCTGTTGTATCTCAATGATCTTCTTGTAGCACTCGGGCATGTTGTCCGCCGTCATTCCCATGTTGATCGCAGCGGCGGCATTGAAGTACGGCGCCGCCTCTTCCCACGCCTCTTCGTCGGTCATCGCTATGTCGTCTCTGACGATCATCACGTCGCCGACGATGCGATAGCCTGCGAGATTGCCCGTGTCTATCAGCTTTTGCGCCGCCTCGCGCTCGTTGGACGCAAAAGCGAACAGCATGAATATCGGCATCTTACCCTTGAGCTTGACCGCTTGAACAGCGTGGCACAGTTGCATGCACGCGCCGTACTTTGCGAGCACGATCATCGCAGGCACCGCCGGAATTATCAACAGCGCAAGCACCATGAACACCTTGCGCAGCGTGTTCAGCTTTTTGAGTCTGCCCTCGAGGTCGGGCACGATGTCTTTGAGGTTGATTTGTCTCATATTTTCCTCCTTTCGAAAGAGTCTACACTTCGCAAGCGGAGAGTATCTCCCCCACGTTGCCGTGTATCACGAGGTCGGCGCGCGATTCCGCCGCCAGCCTGTCGCGGTTGATCAAGACGAGCGCGTCGCCGCCGAAGAAATTGATCAAGTTCGCCGCCGGATAGACCGAAAGCGACGTGCCTGCGACGATCAATGTCTTTGCGTTTGCGATCGCCGCGATCGCGCCTTCGACCGTCTCCTCGTCGAGCGGCTCGCCGTAAAGCACTACGTCCGGCTTGACAATGCCGCCGCACTCGCAATGCGGCACGCCGTCGCTCGAGCGCACGCGGTCAACGTCATAGCTCCTGCCGCAGTCGAGACAGCGGTTGCGCATCACGCTGCCGTGCAACTCATACACCTTTTTGCTGCCGGCGGCGGTATGAAGTCCGTCAATGTTTTGGGTGACGACCGCGTCGACGAGCCCCGCTCTCTCCCACTCCGCGCAAAGCGTGTGCGCGGGGTTCGGCTTGCAGTCGAGACAGCACAAGATCGCCGAGCGGTAGAAGTCGAAAAACTCCTTTGTGTGCGAAAAGAAGAAGCGCCGCGACAGCATCTCCTCGGGCGGATAGGCGCTACTCCTCGCATACAGCCCGTCGGGCGAACGAAAGTCGGGGATGCCGCTCTCGGTCGACACGCCGGCGCCGCCGAAGAACACGACGCCGCCGCGCGCTGTCAACCTTGACAATTTTGCGATCTCGTCCGTCATTGCGCCGCCGGGAAGACGAACGTCGTCACGCTGTCCTCGGCAAGGGGCAGACTGCCGTCAAAGACGAAGTCGCTCTCTTCCCACTTGTCCGTCTGCGTGGTGCGCGTGACCTGCACACTCGTGCCGCCGAACTTGTCCATGCCGTTGAGTTTGAGATCCTTGGCGCCGCCGTCGTTGACGACGATCGCGACCACCGTGCCGTCCGGCTTGACGAACACGCCGATGTCTACGCCCGCCCAACCGGTCAGGTCTGAGATCGCGCTTTCGACGCGCACGTCGCCGGGGTCGAGGAAGCGGGTGATCTGTCCCATCGTGTAGTAGCGGTTGAGCACCCACACCTTGGGATCGCGGCCGCCATTCCAATAGACGAGTCCGTCGTTGTAGCCTCCGGCGGCGACGGACAGCCACCAGCTCCACTCGGTCGCGTCGATCATCGTCAGATCGCGCAAGATGACCTTGGCGAGGAACATGCCGCTCTCGATCGTGTCGTACTCACCGCTCTCCATCTCGCAGAACTCGGTCGCGGTGACTTCGAGCTCGGGATAATTCTTCTCCATGAACGAAGCGAACTTCTTTCTTGCCGAAACGCTGTCGTTCGCGCCGTAAGTGTGCGTCGAGATCTCGCCCAATTCGTCGAAGTAGTCGTACTTGCTCATCTCTTCGAGATAGTCGGCGACGTCGACGTCGAACGGCTTGAACAGATAGTTGCCGCACTCGAACGCGTCAAAGCGGAAGTTCGTGCCGTGCTCCTCGTTGTATGCGGTCAATACATTCCAGAATACGTCGTAGAACTTTGCGAGCACGTCCGGATCGTAGTGGCAGCCCTCCTGCGACGCGTCGGGACCGCCCCACTTCCACTGCGGCTCGTTGACCGGGCTGATCCACACCTCGACTCCCTTTTCGATCAGATCGTACTTTTCGACGAGCCCCTCGACGCAGATCATCAAATATTCGCTGTAAATTTGGTAAAATTCGGGTTTGAGGTTGTTTTGATACTCATACGCGCCCGTGCACATGCCCGATTCGGTCATCAGATAGTGCGGCGAGTTGGAGAAGAACACCACCTTGTCGATATGCCCCTTGTCGAGCGCCTGCCCGAATAGGTTCTGCACCGCCGCGTCCTTTTCGAAGTCGTAATTGCTCACGTCGAGGAAGTCCTCGGGCGCTTTGTAATTCTCGGCGACAAAGAAGCTCTCCGCACGCCTGTTGGTGTCGAACCAGTCGTTGCTGTACGGCACCTTGTCGTCAAGCACGCTGTCCTTGGAGCCTCCGCCGATGTTGTAGCGGAAGATGTTGAGTTGCAGGCCGCAGTCGCCGTAGAGCATCTCGATCGCCTGCTCTCCTTCGGTGGCGTTTTCCGCCTTGCCGAGTTCCTGATATATCCATGCCGACGACGCGCCGAATCCGCCCAACGTCTGCTGCTTGGCACTGAGATCGACATTGACGCGCAGCGGCGCGTATGCGGCGATCGAATATATCGACAGCGCCAAGATCGTCACGATCGCGAGGACGGCGACGACTATGCCGACGACCTTGCCTATTCTGCGCGACCTCTCGGGGGTAAAGAACGCCTTGATCCGGCTCAAAAACGACGGCTTGGCGGCGGTCTCCGCATTGGTGTTTTTAGTTTCCATGTTCATAACTCCCTCTCGGGCATACGCCCGTTTGTTGATTTAATTATAATATAAAACGCGGACGATTGCAACAGACATTTTGTGCCGCTATCTCCGCTTTTGTGAATATTTTGAAATTCAATTTTTGTCCGCCGCTATCTCCGCGAACGCCGCGCCGCACGCCGCCGCGAGCGCCTTCGGCGACAGTTCGACCTGATGGCCGACTTTGCCGGCGCTGACGACGATCGCGTCAAAACCCTCGGCTGACGCGTCGATGAAGGTCGGGAATGTCTTTTTCATACCGATCGGCGAACAGCCACCGTGGATGTAGCCCGTAAGCGGCAGCAGCTTCTTTTGCGGGATCATCGCGACCGACTTCACTCCCGCAGCGCGCGCCGCCGCTTTGAGATCGAGCGTCTTGCCGACGGGCACGACAAAGACGAAGTTGCGCCTCTCGCCGCCCTCTGTGACGAGCGTCTTGAACACCCTCTCCGCCGGGATGCCGACCAGTCTTGCGACCGTCTCGCCGTCGGTCACCGAGTTGTCGTACTCGTGCGGAACATAGTCGATGTGCGCGGCGTCGAGCAGGCGCATGACGTTGGTCTTGTTCATCATCTCACCTTTTTGAACATCGCGTGATAGTGCGCGCTGTTGTCGGGCAGCAGCATGTTGAAGCCCTGTTTTTTGGTCAGTTCTCTCTCCCTGTCGGCGAAGTCGTTAAGCCCCCACCACGGCTCGACGCAGATGTAGCCGTCCTCGCCTTGCGGCTCGCCCCAAAGCGCGAGCACCGGCGGCGACGGAAGCAAGCCTATCTCCCAAAGCGAGCCGCCGCGCGTGTACAGTTTTATGTCGCGGAAGGGCGCGTCGCAAAGCATCAATGTGCCGTACTTTTCGACCGTCTCCGCGGTCGTTTCGACCTGTTTGATCGGGGCGAACTCCTCCTTGCCGACGACAAAGTGCCCCTTTTGATCGAGGCGCCAAACATGCGGCTCGATCTGTTTGCGAAAGCGCAAAATATCCGTGCCCGTGTTTGTTTTGCCATATTTTGTTCCATCGAGCATAAACGACGGGTGCAGTCCGAACGAATAGTACATCGGCTCGTCTCCCCTGTTGACGACGACGTGGTGCTGGTAGAGTTTGCGCCTGCGCAGCGCATACTTGACCGTGTACTCGAAGTCGAACGGATAGACCTTTTTGTCCTCGTCTGTCGCGCGATAGGTCAAGATGACGAAGTCGTCTCCCCTCTCGCGCACCGCCATATCTCGCTGTTTGAGGAATCCGTGTATCGGCAGCTCGTACGCCTCGCCGTTCACGGTGTAATCGCCGCCGTTCTGTCTGCCGACGATTGGGAACAACACCGCGTCGATACCTCCGCCGATGTTGCCTCTCTTGTCGATCACGCACTCTTCGCCGCCGATCGTCAGCGATTCGACGCACGCGCCGATCGTCTCGATCACCGCATGAGAGCCGTCTTTTGTCAACTCTATCTTCATACCTTACCTCCGTTCGGGACGTCGCCCGAGCTTGTATTCGCGATCATCGCCGCGCGTCTCTTCATGATCTTGGGGAACGCGATCGCAAACGTCGCCGTACTGAGCACCGCCGCGCCGATGTCGGCGATCGGTTCGGCATAAAACGCCGCCTGCACGCCGTAGATCGTCGGCAGCACGATCACGCTGACCGTATAGAGCAACAGTTTGCGCGTCAGCGACAGCGCAATCGCGAACCGAGGTTGCCCGAGCGCGGTGAAGCCGTCGACGAACGCATATTGGAGCGCGAGCGGGATTATGCCGATCATATATACGCGCACTCCCCAAACGCTCTTGTCCAAAATGTCCGCGCTGTCGGTGAACAGCGTTGCGAACGGACGCGCGATCGCAAACGAGAGCGCGAACATCACCGCGGTGAACGCGACGCACATCGCGACGATGCGAAGCTCCGCCCTCTTGACGAGCTCGAGGTTGCGCGCGCCGTAGTTGAACGACAGCACGGGCTGTGTGCCCGAAGTGATGCCCAGCATCGGCATCGTGATCAGCGAAAGGAACGCCTGCACGATCGTCGAAACGGTGATCCAATCGTCCCCCTGCGCGCCGCCGTGGCGTTGAAGGACCATGTTGACGGCGATGATGATGACGCTGTCCGTCGCCATGATCGCGAACGGCGAAATGCCCATGACAGTGATGCGCCCCATGATCTTGAGCGAGGGCTTGCGCACCGCGAGCCTGCATTTGACGCTCTTGCGCGTCAGGAACACGACGACGAACACAAACGACAGCGCCTGCGAGATCACCGTCGCGATCGCCGCGCCCGAGACGCCCATATCGAACACGAAGATGAACAGCGGATCGAGCGCGATGTTGGCGCCCGCTCCGATCAAGATCGTGAACATGCCCATCCCCGAGTAGCCCTCGGCGATGATGAATTGATTGAGTCCGGTCGCCGTGATCGAGAACACGCTGCCCAGCGCGTATATGAGCAGATACTGCCGCGCATATTCGTACGAATTTTCGCTCGCGCCGAACGTCATCAGGATGGGGCGGAGCGCGCAGCATACGACGACGGTCAGCACCGCGGCGATCGCGACCAACATCACCGCCGCGCACGACAAGATCTTTTTTGCCCTCTCGTCGTCGCCCTCGCCGAGCGCCATCGAAAAGATGGGCGCGCCGCCGTTGCCGACCAAGAAAGCAAACGACGATATCAACGTGGTGATCGGGGCGCAAACGCCCACGCCCGCCAGCGCGATATCGCCTATGACGTCGATGTTGCCGACAAAAATGCGGTCTACGATGGAATAGAGCACGTTGACCAGCTGCGCGACCATTGCGGGGACCGCCAGCTTGACCACCGTTGCAAAAACCTTGTTGTCCGAAAGATCGACCGCTCTCATCTCTTGCCTCGATTGCGTTGCAATTATATTACGCGGGCGCGAGAATGTCAACGGTTTTCGCGCTCAAATGTACGGCGGCGATACGGCTTACGCGACGGCGCGCCTCAAAGATGTCCGCCCGGATATCGAAATTGCCGACACGTTTCGCTTTTTTGCACAAAAAAGCCGCCCCGATCAAGAGCGGCTCGTCTTTGTTTTCAGCCCTTTGCTATGCGGTCGGCGAACGACTTGATGGAATCGGACTCGCCTCCGATGACCATCTTGTCCCCTCTCGCGAACGTCGTCTCTCCCGAAGGCATCGAGTTGACGCCCGAGCCCGAGATGACGATCAGCACGTTGACGTCAAAGCGGTTGCGCAAGTTCATCTCCGACAGCTTTTTGCCTGCCCAGTCATCGGGCACCGCGACCTGCGCGATGCTGTAATTTGACGTGATGTCGACGATGTCGCTGATCTGCGGCTGAGTCAAAAGCCTCGCCGTCTTGACCGCGCTGTCCGCCTCGGGGATGATGACATAGTCGACGCCGATCTTTTCGAGCACGCGCGCGTGCTTGGCGTTCTGCGCCTTGGCGACGATGTAGTTGCAGCCCATCTCCTTGCAGTTGAGCGCGGTGATGATGGACGCCTGGATGTTGTCGCCGATCGCGATGACGACGCCGTCGAACTCGGTGATGCCGATCTGGCGCAGATTGCTCTCTTCGGCGACGTTGGTCGCGACCGCGTGGGTCGCGTTGTCGGCGATCTCATAAATGCGGTCCTCGTTTTGGTCGACCGCGAGCACCTCGCAGCCGCTGTTGTAGAGCGCCTTGGTGAGCTCGGTGCCGAACCTGCCGAGCCCGAGCACCGCGACCTGTCTCATATTGGATTTGGGTAATTTGTTGTTCATCTCTCCCTCTCTTTTTACTTTATAGTACTATTCCCGCTTCGGGGTATTTGACCGTTGCTTCGGGTTTTCTCGAGCCGGACATGAACGCCATAAAGAAGCCGAACGACCCTATCCTGCCCATATACATATTGATCGTGATGATCAATTTCGCCGCGGTGTTGAGCTGAGGCGTGACGTCGAGCGAAAGCCCGACGGTCGCGTACGCGCTGACCTGCTCGAACAGCAATTCCGAGCTCGTGAACTGATCGCCGCAGGCGATGTTGAGCGCCATCACGCTGATCGCCGCGACGGACACCGCAAGCGTGAATATCGTCGCCGCCTTGGATATCGTCTCTCTGCCTATGCTGCGCATATCGATGACGACCTCGCGCTTGTGGCTGAGCGTCGCATAGATCGTGACCAAAAGCACGAACATGGTCGTCGTCTTGATACCGCCGCCGGTACTGCCGGGGCAGACGCCGATGAACATCAACACTATGGTCAGCGTCTGCGAGAAGGTCGTCATACCCGATTGGCTGAACGACGCAAAGCCCGCCGTACGCGCGGTGACCGATTGGAAAAACGCGTTGACGATCTTGTTGCCCACGCTCATATTGCCGATGGTCTCGGGGTTGTCGAATTCCGCCGCGAAAATGCCGACCGCTCCGATGAGTATCAACGCCGCGGTCAGGGGGATGACGATCTTGGTGTGCAGCCTGAGCTTGCGCCACCTGCGGTTGTGCGCGATGTCGGACACGACCATAAAGCCTATGCCGCCCAGCACGATCAACAGCATCGTGACGATCAGGATGAACGGATCTTCGGCGAACATGCGGTAAGACGTTCCCTCGGACGAGACGATGTCAAAGCCGGAGTTGCAGAACGCCATCACGCTGTGGAACAGCCCGTACCACACCGCAAGCCCCGGCGAATAGTAGCGCGAGAATGCGAGCGCGAGCAGCAGCGCGCCGATCAATTCGGTCGCGACGGTCATTTTGAGAATGTCGAACGTGAGCCTTTTGAGGTCGTCCATGCCGTCGTGGGACAGCTCTTCGGTCATGCTGATGCGCTTGCGCAGCGAAACTTTGTGACGAATGAGAAGATAGACGCCCGAAGAGATGGTCATGAAGCCGAGCCCGCCTATCTGGACCAAAAACAATATCACCACATGTCCGAACGTGGTGAAATCGGTGGCGATGGTGTTGACGACAAGCCCGGTGACACAGGTCGCGCTGGTCGCGGTGAACAGAGCGTCCACAAACGACAGCGAGCCGGGAGCCGTGGTCGACCACGGCAGCATCAGCAGCGCCGCGCCGATCATGATGACGGCAAAAAAGCTGAGCATGATCAACCTGATCGGGGTGAAGATGCGCTCTGCCATATGTCTGAATCCAAACTTGCCTTTCATACAACCTCTTTGCGATTCAAGTCGTATTATACACCATACCCGATCAAAAGGCAATGATTTGACTGCACATCAATTTTGAGGGTCGGCGGGAGGCTCCGAGGCGTTTGACGGCGCGGGGCTCTGCCCGTACACCACCGAACGCGGCAGTTTTTCGCCGTCGGCAAGCCCGAGTTGTCTGCGCTTTTTGAGAATGCGGTGAAGTATGACGACATAGGCGATGACGAGGAATATGTCGACGAACACCCACGCCGTCGGATTGGACGCGCATATGCCCGCAAAGCCGAAATGCTTGGCAAACACGAGAGACGCGACCACTCTGCCCGCGACCTCGAGCATGCCTCCGACCATCGTCAGCGCGCTCCTGCCTATGCCCTGCAACGCGTCGCGATAGACAAATATGATCGCGAGGAAGATATAAAATCCACCCTGCCAAAGCAGGTATTGCTTGGACATGTCCATGATCTCGTCGGAGACGTCGGACGAGAACAGCTTGGTCATCGGTTCCGCGCCGAGCGTGACGAACGCAAGCCCAACCAGCGCGCAGACGACGCCGATCGCCATGCTGTATCTCACGCCCTTGCGAATGTTGGAGAACTGCCCCGCGCCGTAATTTTGACCGCAATAGGTCGCGACCGTGCTGCCGAGCGCATAGAGGCTCTGCGTCGCGAGGTTGTCGATCTTTGACGCGGCGGTGTAGGCGGTGACCGCGACCGAACCGAGTTTGTTGAGCGCGGTCTGCTGCACCATCATGCCGATCGAGGTGATCGAAAATTGGAGCGCCATCGGAAGTCCTATCGCCATGTGCTGCCAATAGAACATGAGCGGATTGGCGAAGTGTTTGCCGCGAATGCGGAACCTCTTGAACCTTGCGAACAGGAACGCAAAGCACCCGATCGCCGACACACCCTGCGACAGCACCGTCGCCCAGCCTGCGCCGGCGACGCCCATCTTGAACGCTACGATGAACAGAAAGTCAAGCCCGACGTTGAGCACCGCCGCGACGACGAGGAAGACGAGCGGCGTGCGGCTGTCGCCTATCGCGCGCAGCACCGACGAGCCGAGATTGTAGAACACCGTCGCGATCAATCCCCAATAGATCGTCACGATGTAGTCGTACGAATAGCCGATGATGTCGTCCGGGGTCTGCATGAGTTTGAGCAGGGGCATCGTCGTCACGACGCTTACCGCGGTCAAAACGACGGTCAAAACCGCGCCGAGCAAAATGGACGAAGCGATGCTGCGCCGCACTCCCTCTTCGTCCTTTGCTCCGAAGAGCTGACTCGTCTTGACCGCAAAGCCGGCGGTCAAGCCCTGCACGAATCCTATGATGAGAAAGGATATCGCGCCCGTCGCGCCTACGCCCGCGAGCGCGTCGTTGTTGATCGTCTGACCGACGATGATCGCGTCGACCATGCTGTAAAGCTGTTGGAAAACATTGCCGATGAAGATCGGTATCGTGAACAAGATTATATTTCGCAGCGGTTTGCCCGCAGTGAGGTCGTTTGTCATACTGTCCTTCCGTTGAAGTTTGTCGCCTCAAAGCCTTCCCCGCGGCAACGCAAGCAGTATTATATTACAATAAATGCAAAAGCGTATACTTTTTTTGCGACTTTTTGAAAAATTTTACGATTGGATGGGTATGGACGCGACCGCGTCGAGATCTTCGCGCGCGCAGCCGCGCCCGCTCGCTATCATATTGTATGCCTGAGAGGCGATCATCGCGGCGTTGTCCGTGCACAATTTGAGCGGCGGATAAAAGACCTCTATGCCGCGAGCCTTCGCCTTTTGAGTCATGCTCTCGCGCAGATACGAATTGGCGGCGACGCCGCCTGCGATAACGATTTTTTTCGTACCCGTGTCGATCGCAGCACGCAATGCCGCGTCCGTCATCATGTCGACCGCCCTGTTTTGGAAGGACTTGGCGACGTCGGCTCGGACGACCTCCTCTCCCTTTTGCTCGGCGGTGTGGACATAGTTGATGACCGCCGTTTTGAGCCCGCTGTACGAAAAGTCATAGCCCTTTTCGTCTTTGAGCGGCACGGGCAGCCGCACGCTGTCCTTACCCTCTTCGGCGAGCTTTTGTATCTTGGGTCCGCCGGGATATTCCAGCCCGAGCACGCGCGCGACCTTGTCGAACGCCTCACCCGCGGCGTCGTCCTGAGTCGTCCCGAGCAGCTCGATCTCGTCAAGTCCCGTCACCTTTGCGACCGCGGTATGGCCGCCGCTCGCGATCAGGCAAATGTACGGAGGTTTGAGGTCGGGGAACGCGAGGTAGTTGGCGGCGATGTGTCCCTTGATGTGATTGACCGCGATCAGCGGCTTGTCCAGCGCGTACGCGAACGCCTTTGCGAACGACACTCCTACGAGCAGCGCCCCCAAAAGTCCCGAACCGTACGTCACCGCCACGCAGTCGAGTTCGTCCGCCCTCACGCCCGCATCGGCGAGCGCTTTGGACACGACTCCCGATATCGCCATGACGTGATTGCGCGACGCGATCTCGGGGACGACGCCGCCGTAGCGTTTGTGGATGTCGATCTGCGACGCGATCACGTCGGAGAGGATCTCTCTGCCGCGCGTGATCGCGCACGCGGTCTCGTCGCAAGACGACTCGATCGCGAGTATGAGCAGGTCGTCCCTGCCCCTCATCGCCTCGATCTTTTCGCACGAACGCTCGTACCAACCGCTCATATCACGCCTTGGACTTCTTCAAAAAGTCGAAGATGAAGTCCTCGAGTTCGCCGTCCATGACGGCGGTGATGTTGCCCGTCTCGCAGCCTGTGCGGTGGTCTTTGACCATCGTGTACGGGCAGAAGACGTAGCTGCGGATCTGGCTGCCCCACTCTATCTTTTTGACTTCGCCTTTGAGTTCCGCCTCGTGTTCCTGCTGTTCCTGCTCCTGCCTCTCGGCGAGTTTGCCGCGCAGCATCTCCATCGCCTGCTCGCGGTTTTGGATCTGGCTGCGCTCGTTCTGGCACTGCACGACGATCCCGGTCGGGATATGCGTGATTCGCACCGCGCTGTCCGTCTTATTGACGTGCTGGCCGCCGGCGCCGCCGCTGCGATAGGTATCTATTTTGAGGTCTTCGGGACGGATGACGATCTCCGCCGCGTCGTCGATCTTGGGCATCACCTCGACGGACGCGAACGACGTCTGTCTGCGCGACTGCGAGTCGAACGGCGAAATGCGCACGAGGCGGTGTACGCCCTTTTCGGACTTGAGATAGCCGTACGCGTTCTCTCCCTCGACGGTGAAGGTGATGCTCTTGAGCCCGGCGTCGTCGCCCGCGAGCGAATCGATCACCGTGACCTTGTAGCCGTTGCGTTCGGCATAGCGGGTATACATGCGATAGAGCATGCTGACCCAATCCTGCGCCTCTGTGCCGCCCGCGCCCGAGTGCAGCGACATGATCGCGTCGTTGCCGTCGTATTTGCCGTTGAGCAAGGTCTGCAAGCGCAGCTCCTCCGTCAGCTTGTCTATCTCCGCCATCTCCGCGGCGATCTCCTCCTGCTCGCTGTCCGTGCCGCTCTCGAGGCTGAGGTCGATCAACACCTCGAGATCGTCGGTGCGCGAGACGAGTTTGTCATATTTTTCGAGCTTGCCGTCGACCGCCGCCGCCTCTCTGTTGACCGCGGTCGCCTTGCCGAGGTCGGACCAAAAGCCTTCGCTCTCCTGTTTTGCGGTCAACTCGGCGCGGCGCTTTTTCAGCCCCTCGACGTCGAGAGCCTCGCCGAGCTCCTGAAGCTGCCTGCGCAACTTGCCCATATCCTGTTTTGCCTGTTCGATCAGTATCATTTCCACTCCGTATTCTTTTTGTTTTTGCAGCATTTCTTATATTTCAGGCCGCTTCCGCACGGGCAAGGATCGTTGTTGCCCGGCTCCTTTTCCTTGTGGACGGTCTCGGGCTTTTTGGGCGCCTTCTTTTCCCCGCCGAGCGCCGAACCGTCTGCGTGACGCGCCTGCGCTTGTTGAGGCTGCGCCTGTTCCGCCTGCTGGGCGCGCGAGACTATCTTGACGTCGATCGTCAGATGCGTCAACACCTTGACGACGTTTTCGCGGATCTCTTCGATCATTCGGTCGAACATCTCGAAGCCCTCTTTGCGATAGGTGAGCACGGGGTCGCGTTGACCGTACGACAAGAGGCTGATGCCCTGCCTCAACTCTTCCATTGCGGACAGATGCTCCGTCCACGCGTTGTCGACGCATCTGAGCAGCCACATGCGCTCCATCTCGTCGAAATCGAGGTCCGTCTGTCTGATCGCTTTGAATTTTTCGCACAACTCCGCCTTGTGCCCTTCGTACTTCTCCTTTGCAACGCGGGTGACCTCGGCGATGAACGCCTCGACCGTGTTGAACTTCTCGACAAACGGCATATCGACGAGCCCCGTCCCGTCGGGCAAGACTTTCTCTTCGAGTTCTCTGTTGAACTCCGCATAGTCCCAGTCCGCATAGTCGCGGCGCAGGTCGACGTGCGCTCGGCAGACAGACTCGACGACGTCCTCCATCATCGCGAGGATCTGATCGTGCACGATCAGGTCGTCGAGGACGATGTTGCGCTGTTTGTAGATGATCTCGCGCTGTTTGTTGAGCACCTCGTCATAGTTGAGGACGTTCTTTCTCGTCGAGAAGTTGCGGTCCTCGACGCGCGCCTGCGCGTGCTCGATCTGCTTTGTCAACACCTTTGCCGAGATCTCCTCGTCGTCGGCGATGGGCAGCTTGGCAACCATATTGCGCAGCAGATCTCCGCCGAAAATACGCAGCAGGTCGTCCTCCATCGACAGATAGAATTTGGACGAACCGGGGTCTCCCTGACGTCCGCTTCTGCCGCGTAGCTGATTGTCTATGCGGCGCGACTCGTGTCTTTCGGTGCCGATGATGCGCAAGCCTCCCAGCGCGACCACCTTTTCCTTTTCGACGTCGATCTCCTTTTTGAAGGACGCGTAATATTCCTTGTACTTGCCGCGGGCGTTGAGGATCTCTTTGTCCTCGGTCGGCGCGTGGCCGATCGCCGCCTCGACGACTTCGTGGGTATACTCCTTCTCCAGCTTTTCCCTTGCGAGGAATTCGGCGTTGCCGCCCAGCATGATATCGGTACCGCGGCCTGCCATATTGGTCGCGATGGTCACCGCTCCGAGCTTGCCCGCCTGAGCGATGATGGACGCCTCTGCGGCGTGGTTTTTGGCGTTGAGCACATTGTGCGGGATCTTGCGTTTTTTGAGCAGTTCGGACAACTCCTCGCTCTTTTCGACGCTGACCGTACCGACGAGCACGGGCTGTTTTCTTTCGTAGCAGGCGGCAATGTCGTTGACGATCGCCTTGAGTTTGCCTTTGCGCGTCTTGAACAGCGAATCTTCTTCATCCTTGCGGATCACCGGCTTGTTGGTCGGGATCTCGACGACGTCGAGATCGTAGATCTTCTCAAACTCCGCCTCTTCCGTCTTTGCGGTGCCGGTCATGCCCGACAGTTTGCGATAGAGCCTGAAAAAGTTTTGGAAGGTGATGGACGCGACCGTTTGGTCTTCCGCCTTGATTTGGACGTGCTCCTTCGCCTCGATCGCCTGATGCAGACCGTTGCTGAACCTGCGTCCTATCATCTGTCTTCCGGTAAACTCATCGACGATGATGACCTCGTCGTCGACGACGATATAATTGCTTTCGCGGTGCATCACCACATGCGCTTTGAGCGCATTGTCGATGTAGTGTTTGATCTTTTGATTTTCGTAGTCGGACAAGTCGTCTATGCCGTAGAACCTCTCCGCCTTGTCGGCGCCGTTCTCGTTGAGATAGACCGTCTTTTCCTTTTCGCCGATCTCGTAGTCGCCCGTGTTGTCGCAGATCGCGCCGCATTCGGGACACTCGACCTGCTTGGAACGCTCGGAGACCCTGCCGTCGTCAAACTCGTGTTCGCACTTGGGGCAGACATAATGCGGCGCCGTGAGCGTTCTCACAAAGCGATCCGCCTTTTCGTACGGCTCGGAGTCGCTCTTGCCCATTCTCGTGATGATGAGCGGCGTGCGCGCCTCGTCGATCAAGATGCTGTCCACCTCGTCGACGATCGCAAACGCGAGCTTGCGCTGCACTCTGTTGGCGGCAACGATCGCCATATTGTCGCGCAGATAGTCGAAACCGAGTTCGTTGTTGGTCGTATAGAGGATGTCGCACGCATACGCAGCCTTCTTTTGCGCGGGCTTCATGCTGTGCAGGTTGACCCCGACCGTCAAACCGAGGAAGCGGAACACCTTGCCCATCCAATCGCAATGGTATTGCGCGAGATACTCGTTGACGGTGACGATCTGCATCCCCTCGCCCGTCAAGGCGTTGAGATATGCGGGGAGCGTCGCGACCAGCGTCTTGCCTTCGCCCGTTCTCATCTCGGCGATGCGCCCTTCGTGGAGCACGATGCCGCCCATGATCTGCACATAGAAATGCCTGAGTCCGAGCACGCGCGTGCTCGCCTCGCGCACGGTGGCGAACGCCTCGGGCAGCAATTGGTCGAGGGTCTCGCCCTCGGCGTATCTCTTCTTATATTTTTCGGTGCATGCGGCGAGTTCCTCGTCCGTCATCGCCTTGAACTTGTCCTCGAGCGCGACGACCTTGTCGGCGATCTTGCGCACTTTGCGCAGCTCTCTCTCGTTGCGATCGGGGAATATGCTTGACAAAATACCCATTTTTTACCTCGGCGCGCAAATGGTCGCGCGCATTATTTTATACTATGCTTTTCAATATTAGCACAGCGCGCGGCGATAGTCAAGTCAAATGCAAACACGGAAATTCGCTCCGTTTGACGAAAAAGAGAGAACGAGGCGCCGGCGACAAGCGCCGACGCCCGTTTGTATAATCTCTTCTCCGTATCGGGACCGGTGATTTGCTATACGGAAAAGTTTATACCGTCACTTTGCGCCCTCCTCGGCGAGCTTCGCCGCCGCCGCAACGAACGCGCGGAACAGCGGGTGCGCGGCGTTGGGGCGCGACTTGAATTCGGGATGGAATTGCACTCCGACAAAGAACGGGTGCCCCGTCAGCTCCACCGCCTCGACGAGAGCGCCGTCCGGCGACGTCCCCGCCACTTTCATCCCCGCCTCTTCGAATGCGTTGCGATAGGCGTTGTTGAACTCAAAGCGGTGCCTGTGTCTCTCGCTGACGCTCGTCTTTCCGTACGCCGCGGCGAGCGCGCTCCCCTCGGCGACAGAGCACGGATACGCCCCGAGGCGCATCGTCCCGCCCATCTTCACCCCATGCTGATCGGGCATGAGGTCGATGACCGGATTTTTCGTGCCCGTGTCGAATTCCGATGAGTTTGCATCCTTCAATCCGAGCACGTTCCGCGCAAATTCTATCGTCGCGATCTGCATCCCGAGGCATATCCCGAGGAATGGTATCCCCTTCTCCCTCGCGTACTTCGTCGCGAGGATTTTTCCCTCAATACCGCGATGGCCGAAACCTCCCGGCACCAATATCCCGTCCGCTTGGGACAACCTCTCTTCGACGGTATCCGGCGTGATCTCGCCGCTGTCCGTCCACAAGATCTCGACCCTTCTCTCGGTCTCTATCCCCGCGTGTCTCAAAGCCTCGGCGACGGACAGATAGGCGTCGTGCAGCTGAACGTATTTGCCGACCATGGCGATCTTCACCGTGCCTTTGGGGTTTCTTGCCCTTTCCAGCATCACGTTCCACTCGCGCATATCCGACTCTCGCGGATCAAGTCCGAGTTTGCGGCAGACGATCGCCGAGAGGTTTTCGCGCTCGAGCATGATCGGCGCCTCATAGAGCAGCGGCACGGTGACGTTGTCGATCACGCAGTCGCGGTCGACGTTGCAAAACATCGCGATCTTGTTCTTGATGTCGTCGGGCAGCGGCAGGTCGGAGCGCGTGACGATGATGTCGGGGCAAATGCCCATGCCCTGCAACTCCTTGACCGAGTGCTGCGTGGGCTTTGACTTGAATTCGCACGAACCGGATATATACGGCACGAGCGTGACGTGGATGAAACAGCAATTGTTTCTGCCCACGTCCATCGACACTTGCCGTATCGCCTCTATGAACGGCTGGCTCTCTATGTCTCCGATCGTGCCGCCGATCTCGGTGATGACGACGTCCGCGCCGCTTCTCTCGCCGACGCTGTGGATGAACGTCTTGATCTCGTTGGTGATGTGCGGGATGACCTGCACGGTCTGCCCGAGATATTCGCCCGCGCGCTCCTTGTTCAGCACGTTCCAATAGACCTTGCCCGTCGTGAGGTTTGAGAACTTGTTGAGGTTTTCGTCGATAAAGCGTTCGTAGTGCCCCAGGTCGAGGTCTGTCTCGGCTCCGTCCTCGGTGACGAACACCTCTCCGTGCTGATAGGGGCTCATCGTCCCGGGGTCGATGTTGATGTAGGGGTCGAGTTTTTGGGCGGCGCACTTGTAGCCGCGGCTTTTGAGCAGTCTGCCGAGGCTCGCCGCGGTGATGCCCTTGCCCAAGCCGGAGACGACTCCTCCCGTTACAAATATATATTTCATGGTCCCTCCTTCGAACAAAAAAGGCGTCCGTGACCGATACGGTCACGGACGCCTTTGTCCGATTTCATATGCATATTATACATCGCTCGAGCGGCTTTGTCAATCGTACGCCGCCATTTAGAGCTCGAATTTTCGCAAGATCTCTTCGGCGACTTCCAGCCGGCTCATTCGGCTGTCCATCGCGCTCTTTTCGATATATCTGTGCGCGTCCTCTTCGGACATTCCCCGCCTGACGGCGAGCGCGCACTTCGCCCTCTCGACGATCTTGACTTCGGCGATCTTCTTTTGCAGATTGGCGATCGTGCGCTTCATCGCCGCCATCCTCGCCTCTGTGGCAAGCGCGACCTTTGCGCATTGCGCGGCGAAGGCGACCGAACACGGCTTTGCGACCACTATCACTCCCGACGAAGACACCTTTGTCTCGATCGGTCCGTACTCCTGCGCGCTCACGAACAGCAGGATGCCGGCGCTCGTCTTTTCGGCGGCATAGACCGCCAGATCGGAGCCGTACTCGTCCGCCAATGGGGCGTTGATGACGATCAGGTCGAACGCGTCGGACGACAGTTGACGACGCGCGTCCGCGCCCCTCGCGCACGCGACCTCATCGGCGAAAAGCCCCGTGACGGGCCCGAACAGCGCCGACGATTTGAACGCGGTCGAAGATACGACGAGCGCCCTGATCATATTCAGCCTTTGAGGAACCCCGCCGCGACGTCCGCGCCCAGCGTCGCCGCTACGAACTCGCTCTTTTCGGCAAGTTTTTTCGCCTCGGCGAGCGTGGCGGGCAGCGTCGGATATTTGCCCTCGGGCGCGAGATAGACGTTTTCGTCGCACTCGGGCGCGAGCGCTTCTCCGCGCGCGATGCCTTCCAGCCCCGCGTTGAGCAGCAGCGCGAACGCCAAATAGGGATTGATCGTGCAGTCGGGGTTGCGCACCTCTATGCGCTTGCTCTCGCCGAACGCATACGGCACGCGCACCAACTGCGAGCGGTTGCCCCTCGACCAAGTGATGTGACGCGGCGCCTCGCACGTCCCCAGCCTCGCGTACGACGCCTCGCGCGGAGCGGTGAACGCGCACATCTCGGCGCTGCGGTTGAGTATGCCGGCGATGAAGGACTTTGCGTCCTCCCTCATATTTCCGTCTTCGGCGGCAAAGATGTTGACGCCGTCCTTTTTGAGCGAGATGTTGACATGCAGTCCGTTGCCGCTCTCTCCGGGAACGGGTTTCGGCTCGAACGACGCGATAAGCCCGTTGTTGCGCGCGACAGACGCGACGACCCAGCGGAAGGTGACGATGTTGTCCGCGGTCTCCGACACGCCGTCGTAGCGGAAATCTATCTCGTTCTGACCGGGGCCGTGCTCGTGGTGCGACCTTTCGGGGCGCAGTCCCATCTGTTCGAGCGTGCCGCAGATCTCGCGGCGGACGTTCTCGCCCCTGTCCTTGGGGAAGACGTCGAAGTAGCCTCCGCGATCGAGCGGCTCGACGCTTCCGTCCTCTCTTTCGCGGAAGAGGTAGAACTCGCATTCCGCGCCGAAGTCGGCGGTATAGCCCATCGCCGCGGCGCACTGTTTGACCTTTGAGAGGATGTGCCGTCCCGACCCCTCGAACGGAGTGCCGTCGGGGTGACAGATGTCGCAGATCATCCTGATCACGACTCCGCCGAGCGAACGCCACGGCACGACGCTCATCGTCGTCGGGTCGGGCTTGAGGAACAAATCCGACCTGTCTATGCCGAGGAAACCTCTGACCGCCGAGGCGTCGAACGCCACTCCGTACTTGAACGCCTTTTCCAGCTGATCGGGCAGGATGGAGATATTTTTGAGTTCTCCGAACAGGTCGCAGAACGCGAGCCTGATGAATTTGACGTCGTTTTCTCTGACGAATTCGGCGACGTCGCGCTGTGTGGATACCATATGCACCTCTTCGCGCCGAGCGCGGTTTTCTATAATGAAATTATAATACTTTTTGCCGCTCTTGTAAAGCGTCGACGGCGCGTCAATTGGCGGTATAGAGTCTCTTATAGGGATTGGCGGTGTCGGGCGTCAATCTCAAAAATTTGCTACCCGTGTAGATATTCGGCGCTTTTTCGAACTTTTCGCACCACTGCTCGATCAACTCTTCGATGTGTTCGGGAAGGGTGTCGACCTTGTCGACGCGCACCTGCGGCGGGAGCGTCGACGGCGGCTGAGCCGCTCTGAGCCATATTTCTCCGCCGTGCATTCCTGTGCCGCAGAAATAGCCCGCTGTCCTTCCGTCGCCCTCTCCGCCGAGCACGACGATCGTGCCGCCGGCTTGGTACTCTCCGAGGAAGCTGCCCGCCCTTCCGCCGATGACGATCGCGGGGTGGGCGTCTCGGTACGCCTTCATATGTATGCCGCAGCGATATCCTACGTCGCCTTCGACAAAGATCTTTCCTCCGCGCATCGCATAGCCGGTCGCGTCGCCGGCGCTGCCGTGAATGACGATCTCGCCCGCGTTCATCGTGTCTCCCGTCGCTTCCTGCGCGTTGCCGAACAGCTCTATCTCCGCTCCGTCGAGGTATGCGCCGAGCGCGTTGCCGGGGATGCCGTCGATCTTCAAGATCTTGTCGACGAGCGCCGTTCCGAGATATCTTTGCCCGACCACTCCCTCGACCTCGACGACCTTGTCGTGCGAGGCGGCGATCTCGGCGTTGAGTCTTTTTGCCGTCTGTCCTCTTGCGTCTATCTTCATACTCACCTCACATCGATTCGCCCGCGGGCTTGACCCCGAGCAGTCTGAGTTCGCTGTCCGTCATACCTATGCCGCGCAGCATCAGCCGATTGCCGCGCAGCGCCTCGATCGAGTTGATGCCCATTCCGCCCATCATCTCTTCGAGTTCGTGTTTCCACGCGGTGATCAGGTTGACCAGTCTTTCGGCGCCCTCGTCGGGGTCTAGCCTTTTGACGAGGTCGGGGCGCTGAGTCGCGATCCCCCAATTGCATATGCCGGTATGGCAGCTTCGGCAGAGGTGGCAGCCCAGCGCGATCAATGCCGCGGTGCCGATATAGCACGCGTCCGCGCCGAGCGCGACCGCCTTCAACACGTCTGCCGACGAGCGTATAGACCCTCCGACGACGATGGAGACGTTGTCGCGGATGCCCTCTTCCCTCAGTCTCTCGTCGACCCTTGCGAGCGCGAGTTCGACGGGGATGCCGACATTGTCGCGGATGCGCGTCGGCGCGGCACCCGTCCCGCCTCGAAATCCGTCGATCGCGATGATGTCGGCTCCGCTGCGCGCGACGCCGCTAGCGATCGCCTCGATGTTGTGGACGGCGGCGACCTTGACGATCACGGGCTTGCGGTAGCCCGTCGCCTCTTTGAGCGACATGACCAGCTGTCTCAGATCCTCGATGGAATAGATGTCGTGGTGCGGCGCGGGCGAGATGGCGTCGCTGCCTTCGGGGATCATGCGCGTCTCGGCGACGTCGGCGGTGATCTTCGCCGCCGGCAGGTGTCCGCCTATGCCGGGTTTTGCGCCCTGCCCCATCTTGATCTCGATCGCCGCGGCGGCGTCGAGATAGTCCCTGAACACCCCGAACCTGCCCGACGCGACCTGCACGATCGTGTTTTTGCCGTATTTGTAAAAGTCGCGGTGCAGACCGCCCTCGCCCGTGTTATAGAAGATGCCCAGCCTCTCCGCCGCCTTGGCGAGCGCGGCGTGGACGTTGTAGCTGACCGAGCCGTAGCTCATCGCCGAAAACATGACGGGCACGTCGAGTTCGAGTTGCGGGGGAAGGGTGTCTTTGAGCCTGCCGTTTTCGTCACGCTCTATCGTCACGTTGCGGCACCCCAATCTCAGACGCGTCTCCATCGGCTCGCGCAGCGGGTCTATCGACGGGTTGGTCACCTGCGACGCATTGATCAAAAGTCTGTTCCAAAATTCGGGATATGTATTGGGATTTCCCATCGAAGAGAGCAAGACTCCGCCGCTTTGCGCCTGTCTGTATATCTCGTCGACGGCGTCGCGGCTCCAATTGGCGTTGGCGCGGTATTCGTCCTCGGACACGGCGATCTTGAGCGCGCCGGTCGGGCATACGCATACGCAGCGGTGGCAGTTGACGCACTTGGCGTCATCCGCGACCATCGCCCCTCTCTTTTGGTCAAAGGAATGGACCCCGTTTGCGCACTGTCTCTCGCAGAGGCGGCACGCGGTGCATTTGCTCTCGTTCCTCAGCACTTCGAACGACGGAAGGATATAGCGCACTTTCATCTTGCCGCCTCCTTGCCGTAAAGCTCGAAGACGACCGCCTCGCCGCCGGCGGGCGCCCAAACTCTGTCGAGATCGGGCTCTATGCGGCGGATCGCGCTCTCCTCGCTCGCGACAAACGCGAGGTCGCCCTTTTCGGCGCAGACGGCGGAGCGCAATTTGAGCCTGTCGTTGAGCGCCATGATGCCGCCGTCGTAACCGACGATGATCGAGAACGGACCGGTGATCAAAAGCGACGGGAAGGCTCTGCGTAAAAAGCTCTCCTCACGCTGCTCCTCTTCGCTCTTTGTCTCGATCGTCGTCCAAAAGGACGGCGCGATCACCTTTGCGGCTTCGCGCAATGTCAAACCGCGTTTGCGGACGAGGTAGTCCATGATGTAGGTGATGACCTCGGTGTCCGTCCTCAGCGTGCACTTGTAGCCGAACATCTCGATATATCGGCGGTTTGCGTCGTAGGACGAGATCTCGCCGTTGTGAACGATCGTGAAGTCGAGCAGCCCGAACGGGTGCGCGCCGCCCCACCAGCCGGGGGTATTGGTCGGATATCTGCCGTGGCAGGTCCAGCAATAGCCCTCGTACTCGTCGAGGCGGTAGAACTCGCCTATGTCCTCGGGGTAGCCTACGCCCTTGAAGACGCCCATGTTTTTACCGCTCGAAAAGACATACGCTCCGTCTATGCCCGAATTGATGCGATTGACGCATCTTGCGACATATTCTCTCTCGTCGAGGTGGCTGTCGGCGAGTTTGCGCGGCAGCGGCGCGAGAAAATATCTCCATATGATCGGCTCGTCGGTGACCGTGGGCAGCTTGCGCGTCTGTATCTCCGACGAATACGCGATCTCGAAATGCCGCAAGATGTACTCTTCGGTCGTCTTGCGCGCCGCCCTGTCGTCAAAGAACAGGTGGAACGCATAAAATTCTTTATGGTCGGGATAAATCCCGTATCCGGCAAAGCCGCCGCCGAGCCCGTTAGATCTCTCGTGCATGACCGCGATCGAGTCGATCATACGTCTGCCGCTCATCGGTTTGCCGCTTCTGTCTATCACCGCCGATACCGCGCACCCGGACGGGTTGCGGTACTGTCCCTCTTTTAACATTTTTCCTCCTCAGACTCCGAACAGCAACTCGCCGTATGTGGGGTACGGCCACATCTCTTTCGGGGTCTTCATCTCCGCGCAGTCGACGATCACGCGCATCTCGTGCATCAGGGGCAGGACCTTATGCGCATAGAACGCCGACTGCTCCGCCGCGCCTTGGACGTTTTTCGCCTCTGCGAGCGCCTGCGAAAGCTCCTCCGCCTTTGTGCACATGCCGTCAGTCAGCTCGGACAGCTCTGTCGCGAGCGCCTCTTCCGTCGCATGGTTTGCGCCGGGCAATATCTTTTTGGCGGCGACGGCGTCGCACAGCGTGCGCACATAGTTCAACACCGCCGGATAGATGTCGCGCCTGACCATCTCTACGGCGGTCAAGCCCTCGATCGCGACGCTCTTGCAATAGTTGTCCAGCATGATCTCGGTGCGGGTGACTACCTCGCGCTTTGACATAACGCCCATTCGCTCGAACAGATCTACGCTCTTTTCGCCCGCGAACAGCGGCAGCGCCTCGGACGTGTCGGCAAGGTCGGAAAGACCTCTTCTCTTCGCCTCCTTCTTCCACTCGTCCGAGTAGCTGTTGCCGTTGAAGATGATGCGCTTGTGCTCTCTGACCGTCTTGACGACGAGGTCGTGCACCGCGGAGTTGAAGTCGTCCGCCTTTTCGAGCACGTCGGCAAAGCGTTTGAGCACATCCGCAACGATGGTGTTGATGACGATGTTGGGACCGGCGAGCGAGAAGGACGAGCCGACCATGCGGAACTCGAACTTGTTGCCGGTGAACGCAAACGGCGACGTGCGGTTGCGGTCGGTGGTGTCCTTGGGCAGGTCGGGCAGCGTGTCCACGCCGAGCTTCATCACCCCGCGCTTTTTGCCCGCATATTTTTCGTCGCGCTCGAGCGCGTCGAGCACTTCGCCGAGCTCTTCGCCGACATACACGGACACGATCGCCGGCGGAGCTTCGTTCGCGCCGAGCCTGTGGTCGTTGCCGGCGCCGGCGACGGACAGCCTGAGCAAGTCCTGATACTCGTCGACCGCGGCGATGACAGCCGAGAAGAAGAGCAAAAAGCGGCTGTTTTCGGCGGGCGTGCTGCCCGGGTCGAGCAGGTTCACTCCTCTGTCCGTGCTCATCGACCAATTGTTGTGTTTGCCGCTTCCGTTGATGCCCGCGAACGGCTTTTCGTGCAGCAGGCAAGCAAGCCCCCTCTTGTCGGCGATCCTCTTCATCATCTCCATGATCAATTGATTTTGGTCGTTGGCGAGGTTTGACGACGCGAACAGCGGCGCCAACTCGTGCTGCGCGGGCGCGACCTCGTTGTGTTCGGTCTTGGCGAAGATGCCCAGCTTCCACAACTCCTCGTCCAGCTCTTTCATGAAGTCGAAGACGCGCGACTTGATCGCGCCGAAGTAGTGATCCTCCATCTCCTGCCCCTTGGGCGGACGCGCGCCGAACAGCGTGCGCCCGGTATAGACGAGGTCCTTGCGGCGGAGATAGTCCTTTTTGTCGATGAGGAAGTACTCCTGCTCCGCGCCGACGGTGGAAAAGACCTGCTTTGCCTCGGTGCCGAACAGTTTGAGTATGCGCAGCGCCTCGCGGCTCAGCGCCTTCATGCTTTTGAGCAGAGGCGTCTTTTTGTCGAGCACCTCTCCGCTGTACGAAAAGAACGCGCTGGGCACATACAGCGTGCCGTCCTTGACGAACGCAAACGAGGTGGGATCCCACGCGGTGTAGCCCCTCGCCTCGAACGTCGCCCTGACGCCGCCCGAGGGGAAGCTGGACGCGTCCGGTTCGCCCATCACCAGTTCCTTGCCCGAAAACTCCATGATCGCCTTGCCGTCCCTGCCGGGCGAGACAAAGGAGTCGTGCTTTTCGGCGGTGATGCCCGTCATCGGCTGGAACCAGTGGGTGAAGTGGGTCGCGCCCTTTTCGACCGCCCAATCCTTCATCGCGTTGGCGACGACGCTCGCGACGCCGGGATCGAGCGGCGTGCCGTCCTCGATCGTGCTCACCAGCGACTTGTAGACGTCTTTGGGCAGTTTGTCGCGCATCACGGCAATGCCGAACACGTTTTCGCCGAAGATCTCGCTTGCTTTCATAAAACACCTCCAAATGAAAAAGGCGCCGCGACCGTCATATGACGATTCGCAACGCCTTTGTTGCCTTTGTTATTTATTTTATGTGGATATTATATCCTTGCTCTTTTTGTTTGTCAAGCGAATTTTTACGCTTTTTTTGCGTATTTTACCGCAAAATCAATCCTCTATTCGCGCCGTCTTGCCCCAAGGCGGATTGACGCCTTCGTTGTTGATCAGCCACAGCACCGGGACTCCGTTTGCCGCGCTCTCCGGAGGGAAGGGTGCATATCCGTCCGTCAACATTATTATGCACGCAGGCGGCTTGTCCGCCATGCGTCTTTTCACATACTCAAAGACGACGCCGAAGTCCGTACCGCCTCCGCCGACGGGCTTTATCCCCTTCAATTCGCCGACGTCGGAGAAGGGCTGCGGCTCGGAGACAGCGGCGTCGAAGAAGCCGAGCCACCCCTTGAGTTTGCCGTCAAAGCAATCGATTGCGCCCTTGACCTCGGAGTAGGCGGCGGTGACCATATCGTCCGACATGGAGCCGGACGTATCGATCATGAACAAAATATCTTCTGCATACTCGTCTCTGTCGTTGAACGCCGGCAAAAAGAAGGGGCTTTCGGCGAATCTCGCGTCGGGCGGCGCAAACGAATAGTCGTTGATCTCCTCTTGAACGAAGTCGCTGAGCACGCTTCGCCAATCCGTCTTGGGCGACTTCAGCTCTTTGAGAAGCCTTCGCGCGAACAGCGGCAGCATACCGTTTCGGTTGGACGGGTCGCGCACCGAGATTGCCTCGCAGGCGTCGCGGAACCGCTTCACCCACACGTCTTCGAGCGCGGCGTCGTCGACCGTGCCCCAGCGCGTATGGTCGTCCCATTGTCTGTCCGAACCGCCTCTGCCGTTTCCGACGCGCCTGCCGATCTTGTCGCCGTTTGTGCTGCCGTTTTTGTCGTTTTTGGCGTTGTCTCTGCCGCCGCTCGCCTCGTCGCCCTCGCCGACGCTCTCCGCGCCCGAGCCGGACGCCGCTCTCTGCCCCCTGCCCCCGTCGCCTCTCTTTATGAGCATGTCATAGACCTGCTCGGCGGTGAATTTGTATCCCTCCTCACCGTTCGGAGCGACGTGCATTGACGGGCCGTATTTCTTCAACGTGATCGCCGCGATGTCCATGCCGTGCTCGAGCATGATGTTGGAGTTGACGACGATATCGCATGCGACGTTGAAGACGCCGTGATCTCTGTCCTCTTTTCGCAGGCAGTGTCTGAGCACGCAGTGCATCACCTCGTGCGTCATCACAAAGTCGAGCTCGCGATCGTCCAGCTCGTCGAGAAACTCGGGGCAAAAGTACATTCTCACTCCGTCCGTCGCGGCGGTGCCGCAATTCTCGTCGAGCGCGAATTTCATATGCATCATAAGCACGCCGAAAAAGCCCTGCTTTGTCAGCAACCGCATGCGCGCCAACAGCAGTCTCTTGACGTACCCTCTCTTTTTCTCTTCAGACACTTCCATTGAGCAAGCTTCCCGTGGTGCGCATCCACCTGACGAACTCGTCGATTTTCATCAATTTGTCGCGATAGCCCGGCTCGAGGTACATATAGTCCTTCATCAAGACGGTGGAAAAGTCGGGCGGCAGCATGGCGGCATAGCGTATCGAATTGGCGATGCGCTTCAATTCGTTTTTGTGTTCGCGCGCATAGGCGGTCATCGACGAGATCAGCGCATAGAGCGCGTCCGACGTCTTGGGCGGAGCGGGTTTTTTGCCGTCAAAGATGTCCTCGATGTCGGGAAGGTCGGCGAACACTCTCGACCACGAGCGAAACTCGACCGCGGTGCCCGAGCCCACCAAACCGGCAATCAGCGGATACATCTCGTCGATGTCGGAATTTACCGTTTTCAAGAGGTCGCTGACCATCTCCCATGTACGCGGAGTGGGGAACGCAAGCTCTTCGCTCGCCGGGTCGAACTTCATCAAATAGTCGACGTGGAAGGACAAAAATCCCAGCACTTTCGCGTCGACGCCCTTTCCGATCGCCCACTTTTTCCACTCCGAGAAACTGCCGTCGACCTCGATATGCATGAGACGGTTGGCGAGCGCCTTGGGCATCTTGAACGCGACCGCTCTGTCCGTCGTCCTGTTTCCGGCGGCGATGACGATGCAATTGTCGGGCAGGCGGTGCTCGCCTATGACCCTGTCCAGCGTGATTTGATATGCGGCTGCTTGGACGGATTGCGGCGCGGACGACAGCTCGTCCAAGAACAATATGTTGACGACGTCGTCCGACTCGTCCATCGCGAAGATTTTCGGTTTGAGCCAGACGGCAAGCGTCTTGTCGGCGTTGGCTGTCGGGATGCCTCGAAGGTCGATGGGATTGAACAGCAAAAGTCTGACGTCGGTGACGTCGACGCGCTTTCCCGTGCGGCGGCGTATGACGTCGGCGATCTGTCTCACCGCCTGCGACTTGCCTATGCCGGGCGGTCCCCAAAGCATCACGGACGGCATTGTCTTGACGGGCGCGTTCGCCGCAATCAGCGCGCAATACGCATCGCTCAACTGTTTTACGAGGGCGTTGACCGTCATTGACGGCACGCCGGCAAGTTTGATGTCATTCATCTTGATTCACTCCCAATTTTTCGTCTATTTTCGCGAGCTGTTTTTTCAGCTCTTCGATCTGTTCGGCATAGCTGTCGAATTTGGCGAGCTCATAGCGGATATCCCTCTCTCGCTCCTCCAATTCGCGCAATACTTTTTGGTGTCTTTTCAGCTCGTCCCCGATGCCGTCCAACGCGTTGTCGAGGCGCTTCAAGATGCCTATGTCCGCGTCGCCGAGCTCGACGTAATGCCTGTCCATGCGCTTGAGCCACAAGTACGGTTTTTCGGGAATCATGTTGGCGGGCAGAATCAACTCGAATCCGCAATAGTCGCACAGCGTCGTCTCCTCCGTCGCCCACGCGTACGCTCTGACCGCATTGCCGATGCTTTCACGCAGCGCGCGCCTCTTTTCCGTCTCCTCCTTTTTGTCGGCGCCGGCGGCGAAGACGCTTTCCCTCAATCGCATATCGCGCACATATTCGAGGTCTTGAGCGCACGCCTCCGTCTTTATCCTTTGAGCGCTGATTTTCTCCGGCAGGTCCGCCAATTCCTGCTCCATGTTCAGCCTTGCCTCGACCGAATTGCGCCGGAGCATCAAACATCTCGACAGCTCGTTTGCGGTCTCGACCCTCTTTTTGACCAGCGGATTGCCGACGGCGATCGCCTTGACTTCAGCGTAGTTGAGCACAATGCTGTCAATGTCCGAACTGCTTCGCGCGTCGAGCGAGCCGGACAGCAGCGCGGCGATGAATCGCTGTTTGGTCTCGAGCAATTGCCACGAATAGGCGTCGAAGCTGCCCTCGGTGATATAGCGATGGATAAACACCTTGGCGTTGGTGTTGCCCTGCCGCAAAATTCTGCCCTCGCGCTGGGTCATGTCCGCCGGTCTCCACGGCACGTCGAGGTGATGAAGGGCGATCAGCTTGTCCTGAATGTTGACCCCGAGCCCCAATTTGAAAGTCGAGCCGATCAATATGCGTATGTCTCCGCTCCTGACCCTTTCGAACAATTCTTCGCGCTTTTTCTCCGTGTTCGCGGTATGGATGTAGGCGATGTCTCTTCTGTCCACGCCGTAATCGACAAGCAGTCTCGCGAGCTCGTCGTAGATATTGAATTCGTCCTTCGGCGTCGAGATGTCGCAAAAGACGAGCTGCGTGCTCTTGGCGGCGGCGGTTCTGCGATAGATGACGGCGACGTTCTCGGCGCATCTGGCGACCTTTGACTGATACGAAAAGGACGCCTTGGGATTGACCAATCTGATGTCGAGCGCCGCTTTTCTTCCGTCCGTCGTAATCTTGAGCATGTTGTCCTCGGTACGTTCGACGTTGCGCGAACGGACAGCGTCGGCGCGTTCGGACAGCTCTTCGAGATACGCCTTGAACTCGTCCGTTCTCGCGACATTTGCGTCCGTATAGCCGTCGAACGAGGGGATATGCGCGCTCGAGTCGACCGCATGGAAGTCTGCGATCGACGACAGCAGCGTCGTCAGCTCGGGCAGGTTGTGGAACTTGGCGAACCTCGTCGCAAGTCTGTACGAGCTGGTGTCCACGTCGATTTCGAACTCCGTCGTCTTTTCGGCGAACATGCCCACCCAGCTGTCGAAATTTTGGAGGTCGAGCATCGCCAACTCGCCGCTCTGCAGATAGTTCTGCATGACATATACGTCGGTGACGGAGTTGGTGATGGGCGTGCCCGTAGCCATGACGACGCCCTTGCCGTCGTGCTTCTTCTGCACCGCGCGCACCTTGTCCAGCATATCTGCGCACCTCTTCGACCCGGCGGAGCTTATGCCCAGCACCGATTCGATCTTCGTCTCGATGGGGACGTTTTTGAAGTTGTGCGCCTCGTCGACAAAGAGCCTGTCTATCCCGAGGTCGTCGAAGCAGATTGACTTGTCCTCCTCGACTTTCGCCGCCTCTTCGGACAGCTTTTTCTTGACCGTCTCCAGTTTGCGCCTGAGCGCGGACGTCGCTTTTCCTTGGTCGATCTCTTCTTGGATCTCGTCTCTTTGCGCCCTGAGCTCGTCCAATCGGAAATCCTTTGACACGGGTATCTGCTCAAAACAGCTGTAGGCGATCACGATTCCGTCATGATCGTTGTCGCGTATGTTTTGCAAGACCTGTTCTCGCTTTTGCGGCGTAAACGTCTTGGGCTCCACGCACAATATCTTCGCCGAGGGGTACATCTGCCGGAAGATGTCCTGCCATTGTCCCACAATGTTGTTGGGGACGACATACAAGTTCTTTTTGGACAACCCCATTCGCCTGAGTTCCTGCCCCGCGGCGATCATGACGAACGTCTTGCCGGCTCCTACGTCATGCGCGAGCAGCACGTTCGGCGTAAAGATTATCCTTGCGACCGCGTCCTTTTGGTAGGGATAGAGCCTGATCGACGCATCCATTCCCGGGAAGTTCAAAAAGGACCCGTCAAACTTTCTGCGTCTCACACATCCGTACTTGTTCTCAAAGATCTCGACGAGCCTCTCCCTTCGCCCCGGCTCCGCCCATATCCACTTTTCGAACGCTTGCGCAATCTCCCCCTGCTTTTCGAGCGCGGCTATCGTCTCCTTTTTGTTGAGTATCCTCTTCGTGCCCGTCGGACTCGTCGGACACGAGATCTCGTCGGTGACGACGATGTTTTTCATGTTGAGCGTCTTTTCGAGGAGATACATCCCCTCCATTCTCGCCGTGCCGTATGTATGGGTCACGGCGACGCTTCCGCGATAGCGGCTCTTTTGGGGGATCTCCCATGTGCCGATCATCTCGTCGTGTTTTGTCTGCCACATCCGCCGCATTTGTTCTTTCTCTGTCCCGTCCGCCATCTTGTACCCCGACGGCTCGCCGAAGAGGAAAAAGATGAAGTCGTCGACGATGTCGGTCGGCAGCCACGGCGACCCGAGCGCTGCATGGATGTCTTTCGCCGTCGCCGCGGCAGGCAGCACCTCTTCGATCGCGGCGACGTTGTCGGCAAAATAGCCGCAATATTTTTCGTTCTCCTCCCTTGCGATCCTCAACTTGCGCATCAAGTTGCCCGACAGGTACTCTTCCGTCGTCTCCCACCCCTTGTAGAAAGTCTCCTGCCACGTCTCGGGATTTTGCAGAATTGCGCCCTTGAGCTCGCCTATGACCTCTTTGTAATCCCTGCCCGTGACCGACGCGATATACTCGATGTCCACCCTGCCCAAGTTGCTCAAACTCGCGATCAAACCGTCCGCGCAGCTGTCGAAATGCACGCCGAATGTCCTGTCGTCCGTGTCGAACACGTTGACCCAATCGACGGGCAGATCCATGCAGGTGACCTCTTTGGCGTGCTCCTCTTTCCTTTCTCTCTCCTTGCGCTCGGCGGCTTCTCTCTGCTCGCGCTCCCGCTCCTCTTTCGCCCTCTCGTTTTGTTCGTGTTCTTCGTCCTCGGCGGCTTTGAGCTCGTCCACCGCCGCTCTCAACTCGTCGATCAGCGTCCTCTTTTCGTCAAAAGACAGACCTGCGGCGTTCAATTGCGCAACCAGCTCTTCCAATTTCTTCTTCTTCGCTTTGACGACGTTTCCTTCGCTTGCCATATGTTCCCTCCTCTTTCGCCATCCCCTTGCGATTATATCAAAAATATTGCGACGATTTTGTCTCTTCTCGACCGTCCGACACGCTTTCCTTAAATATGATACTATAATTATACGTTATTGTCAAGAAAAGCTCGGAACGCCTTGTCTTTGCGCAGCGGTTCAAACCGCTTTCCGCGCGCGACCTGCGCTTTTGGCGTCCGAGGCTCGACGCGGATGCGCCATAGAGCCGCGCCGCGCGACTGCGCTGCGTTCGGTATCGATATCTTGATGTCGTTTGGGGACTTTGAAAGATTGCGGCAGTTGTCTGCCATATATATGATAATACATTCACCGCCGTTTGTCAATACCGATCCGAAAAATATTTTCATCGGCTTTATCCGTGCGTTGCTACTCTTCCTGTTCTATCCTGCCCTGTCGCAGAGCGCGAAGCCCTACGCGCTGCCGCGCGTGAGGTTCTTCTCGTTTCCTTATGGCGCGCCACGCAAATAGGGATACGGCAGTGCCGTGTAATACCTGCTCAGCAGCCACCTCGCGCCATAAGGAGGCTTGCCCCGCAAGGGGGCAAAGCTCTTCGCTCCGCGCTTCGCGCTCCGCTTGAGCACGAATCCCTGCGCATTGTCATGCGCGAGGTCTTCGCGTACATTTATGGCGCGCCAAAAAGCCCCCGCTTTCGACGGGGGCTTTTTGGCGCGCCATAAGGAACTCGAATCCCTAACCTTTGGTTCCGTAGACCAACGCTCTAT